>Ga0247814_10000046_pt1 | contig 128129 bp, 122 predicted proteins | sample UWRJL179409R1_FD_179947 | JGI IMG/M metagenome (GOLD analysis project Ga0247814, IMG submission 179947) | Plant litter microbial communities from Arlington Agricultural Research Station in Wisconsin, United States - UWRJ-L179-409R-1 | ecosystem: Environmental > Terrestrial > Plant litter >... | reverse complement strand
TCTGTAGCGCCACGGTGGCATTCTTAAGAAGCCAACGACAGCGAGGGCGAGTCCATGAAAAAGCATACGACCAAAAGTAACTCCCTGTCTTCAGCCGATGTGTCGGCTTGTTCGACAGTGGCTGTAGGACCGGCTTTAGCCGGGAGGACCGCATCCCTGACGATGCACATGTGTCGGCCATACTGGCCTCCTCCCGGCTAAAGCCGGCCCTGCGACCCCTCTCGACTCCATGTTCACTTTTGTTCCATTCCCCACTTCCAATCAGTATTTTCAATGAATACCGACTGGAAGAGCTTTCATTATTGAGCTATGATTTTCGGAAATGAACATAAATGTTCGAATCTGTTGTTCGAACAAATATCAGGAGGCCATCCGATGCCCCATTCCGTCTTGCCTGTACCGCCCCTCTCCGAGGTCTACGACATCGCCGTCATTGGTGGTGGTATCAATGGTGTCGGAATTGCCGCAGATGCTTCCGGTCGCGGTCTTTCTGTGTTCCTTTGTGAAAAGGATGACCTTGCCAGTCACACCTCTTCTGCCAGCAGCAAGCTGATCCACGGCGGGCTGCGCTATCTCGAACATTACGAATTCCGTCTGGTGCGCGAAGCCTTGGCCGAGCGTGAAGTGCTGTTGGCCAAGGCACCGCACATCGTCAAGCCGATGCGCTTCGTGCTGCCCCATCGCCCACATCTGCGCCCAGCGTGGATGATTCGTGCCGGTTTGTTTCTGTATGACCATTTGGGCAAGCGCGAGAAGCTGCCCGGTTCACGCAGCCTGCGTTTCGGCAGCGACAGCCCGCTGAAAGCCACTATCACCCGTGGTTTTGAATATTCCGATTGCTGGGTCGATGACGCCCGCCTCGTGGTACTCAATGCGATGGCTGCGCGGGAACATGGCGCGCATATCCACACCCAGACCCGTTGCCTGAATGCCCGGCGCAGCAATGGCCTGTGGCATCTGCACATGGAACGCGCCGACGGCACGCTGTTTTCGATTCGCGCCAAGGCGCTGGTCAACGCGGCGGGCCCGTGGGTTGCCAAGTTCATTCGCGATGATCTGAAGCTGACATCGCCGTACGGCATTCGTCTGATTCAGGGCAGTCACTTGATCGTGCCGAAGCTGTACGAAGGCGAAAACGCGTTCATCCTGCAAAACGAAGATCAGCGCATTGTGTTTGCGATTCCGTATCTGGAACGCTTCACGATCATCGGCACCACAGACCGCGAATATCAAGGCGATCCGAGCAAGGTGGAAATCACCGACGGCGAAATGGACTACATGCTCAAAGTGGCCAATGACCACTTCAAGAAGCAGCTGAGCCGGGACGATGTGCTCAACACTTATTCAGGCGTGCGTCCGCTGTGCAACGACGAATCGGACAATCCGTCAGCCATTACCCGGGACTACACGCTGTCACTGTCCGGAGGCGCCGATGAAGCACCGATTCTGTCGGTGTTCGGCGGCAAGTTGACGACCTATCGCAAGCTTGCGGAATCGGCGTTGGCGCAGCTCGCACCGTTCTTCAAGGACATGAAGCCAAGCTGGACCGCCAAAGCCAGCCTGCCCGGCGGCGAAGACATGAGCACGCCAGCCGTGTTGAGCGCCGAACTGACTCAGCGCTGCACCTGGTTGCCAGCAGACATCGCCCAACGCTGGGCGCGCACCTACGGCAGCCGCAGCTGGCGCTTGCTGGAAGGCGTACAAAGCCTTGCCGACATGGGCGACAACCTTGGCGCCGGCCTGTACACCCGTGAAGTCGATTACCTGTGCAGCACCGAATGGGCGACCACCGCTGAAGACGTTTTGTGGCGTCGCAGCAAACTGGGCCTGTTCATGACCGCTGAAGAGCGTGCTGGCGTCCAGCAATACCTGGATGTTGTGGCACGTAGAAAAGGCGCTATCGAAGCGGCTTGAAATATGAATCCGTAGGACGGCTTCAGCCGGAAGCGCAAGAGCTCTGACACCGGAGCTGCTGCCCATGGACAGGCCTCCTCCCGGCTGAAGCCAGTCCTACGGATACATTTGGTTCGATGGTTATATCATTCGGTTTTCCGAACGTGCCCACCTCCATAGTTCGGCTTCCCGGACGCTTCAAGCCCCCACCCCGCCCCCGATAAAACTTTAAATCGTTTTAAAACAATGAGTTAACCTTGCGCTCCGTGCTTGGCACGGCTCCTGCTCTACACTACTTGTCGATCGCTTCGACAGTAACGTGTGCCCCTGTCGGCCGCCGTTGAAGCATTCGCCGAACAAGCGGGCCACACCTGTTTCGGCCCCATAAAAAAAACAAAGTCGAGGAATTACAGATGCGCATCGTCCCCCATCTTTTGGGCGCAGCAATCGCTGCCGCTCTGATGACCACTCCAGTTTTCGCCGCCGAACTCACCGGCACACTGAAGAAAATCAAAGAGTCCGGCACCATCACCCTCGGGCACCGCGATGCTTCGATTCCGTTTTCCTATATCGCTGACGCTTCCGGCATTCCGGTTGGCTACTCCCACGACATTCAGCTGAAAATCGTCGAAGCCATCAAAAAAGACCTGAACATGCCGGACCTGAAGGTCAAGTACAACCTGGTCACTTCCCAGACGCGTATCCCGCTGGTACAGAACGGCACCGTTGACGTTGAATGTGGCTCAACCACCAACAACGTTGAACGCCAGCAACAGGTTGACTTCTCGGTAGGCATCTTCGAAATCGGCACCCGCTTGCTGTCCAAGGCTGATTCTTCGTACAAGGATTTCGACGATCTGAAAGGCAAGAACGTCGTGACCACCGCCGGCACTACGTCCGAGCGCATCCTCAAGTCGATGAACGCCGACAAGCAAATGGGCATGAACGTCATTTCCGCCAAAGACCATGGCGAGTCTTTCCAGATGCTGGAATCCGGTCGTGCCGTTGCGTTCATGATGGATGACGCGCTGCTGGCAGGCGAAATGGCCAAAGCCAAGAAGCCAACTGACTGGGCTGTAACTGGCACGGCGCAGTCGTACGAAATTTACGGCTGCATGGTCCGTAAAGGCGACGAACCGTTCAAGAAAGCGGTCGACGACGCAATCGTGGCGACCTACAAGTCCGGCGAGATCAACAAGATCTACGGCAAGTGGTTCGAACAACCGATCCCGCCTAAAGGCCTGAACCTCATGTTCCCGATGAGCGACAAGGTCAAAGAACTGATCAGCAACCCGACCGACAAAGCGGCTGACGACAAAAAGGCTTAATCGCCCATAAAGATATTCCTGAGAGGGCACGTGCCCTCTCAGGATGCCGTTGCGTGTATCTGGATCGATCAGAGGGGAGACCCTGATGAATTACAACTGGGACTGGGGTGTGTTCTTCAAGTCCACCGGCGTTGGCAGCGAAACCTATCTGGACTGGTATATTTCCGGTCTGGGCTGGACTATCGCAATCGCTGTCGCTGCCTGGATCATAGCCTTGCTGCTGGGCTCGGTGCTGGGTGTCATGCGCACCGTACCGAACCGACTGGTAGCAGGCATCGCCACGGTTTACGTGGAAATCTTCCGTAATGTGCCGCTGCTGGTACAGCTGTTCATCTGGTACTTCCTGGTACCGGATCTGCTGCCTGAACACATTCAGGAGTGGTACAAACAGGACCTCAACCCAACGACTTCAGCGTTCCTGAGCGTGGTGGTCTGTCTGGGTCTGTTTACCGCTGCCCGCGTCTGCGAGCAGGTGCGCACCGGCATTCAGGCGTTGCCTGTTGGCCAGGAATCCGCCGCGCGCGCCATGGGCTTCAAGCTGCCGCAGATTTACTGGAACGTGCTGCTGCCGCAGGCGTACCGGATCATTATTCCGCCGCTTACCTCCGAATTCCTCAACGTGTTCAAGAACTCGTCGGTGGCCTCGCTGATCGGCTTGATGGAACTGCTCGCCCAGACCAAACAGACCGCCGAGTTTTCCGCGAACCTGTTTGAAGCTTTCACGCTGGCGACATTGATCTACTTCACCTTGAACATGAGCCTGATGCTGCTGATGCGCGTGATCGAGAAGAAAGTCGCGGTGCCCGGCCTGATTTCCGTGGGGGGCAAATAATGGACTTTTCCGGAATCAGCCAAGCCATTCCCGGCATGTGGAACGGCATGGTCATGACCCTGCAACTGATGGCCATGGGCATCGTCGGCGGTCTGGTGCTCGGCACCATCCTGGCATTGATGCGCCTGTCGTCGAACAAGTTGCTGTCCAATCTGGCCGGCGCTTACGTCAACTATTTCCGCTCGATCCCGCTGCTGCTGGTCATCACCTGGTTCTATCTGGCGGTGCCGTTCGTGCTGCGCTGGATCACCGGCGAAGACACGCCCATCGGTGCGTTCACCTCCTGCGTCGTGGCGTTCATGATGTTCGAGGCTGCGTACTTCTGCGAAATCGTCCGTGCCGGTGTGCAATCGATTTCCAAGGGCCAGATGGGTGCAGCCCAGGCGCTGGGCATGACCTACGGGCAAATGATGCGTCTGATCATTCTGCCCCAGGCCTTTCGCAAGATGACCCCGCTGCTGCTGCAACAGAGCATCATTCTGTTCCAGGACACCTCTCTGGTTTATACCGTTGGTCTGGTGGATTTCCTCAACGCCTCGCGGGCCAGTGGCGACATCATTGGCCGCGCCAATGAGTTCCTGATCATCGCCGGTCTGGTGTACTTCACGATCAGCTTTGCCGCCTCGTTGCTGGTGAAGCGCCTGCAAAAAAGGTTCGCCGTATGATTTCCATCAAGAGCATCAACAAGTGGTATGGGGACTTCCAGGTACTGACTGATTGCAGCACCGAGGTCAAGAAAGGCGAAGTGGTGGTGGTGTGCGGACCGTCCGGCTCCGGCAAATCGACGCTGATCAAATGCGTCAACGCGCTGGAACCCTTCCAGAAGGGCGACATCACCGTTGATGGCACTTCGATTGCCGATCCCAAGACCAATCTGCCCAAGCTGCGCTCGCGGGTCGGCATGGTGTTTCAGCATTTCGAGCTGTTCCCGCACCTGACCATCGTTGAAAACCTGACCATCGCGCAGATCAAGGTGCTGGGCCGCAGCAAGGCCGAAGCCACCGAGAAAGGCCTGAAGCTATTGGAGCGCGTCGGTCTGTCCGCCCACGCCAACAAGCATCCGGGCCAGCTTTCCGGTGGTCAGCAACAACGTGTGGCCATCGCCCGCGCCCTGGCCATGGACCCGATCGTCATGCTGTTCGACGAACCGACCTCCGCGCTTGACCCGGAAATGGTCAACGAAGTGCTCGACGTGATGGTGCAGCTGGCCCACGAAGGCATGACCATGATGTGCGTAACCCACGAAATGGGCTTCGCCCGCAAAGTGGCGAACCGCGTGATCTTCATGGATCAGGGACAGATCGTTGAAGACTGTGAGAAAGAAGAATTCTTCGGTGACGTCAGCGCCCGCTCCGAGCGTGCGCAGCAGTTCCTCGCCAAGATCCTTCAGCACTAAGCGATACCCCGTCGGTGGCCTGGCTCTTTGCGAGTCAGGCCGCTGTTCGGCTCAGGACGACTGTGATGAAATGCGACCCCAATCTTTATCGCGCCGCGCCGCCATCACTCGCCGTGAAACCCCGCCTGATACGCCACCTGTTTTTGCCGCCGCTGATCATTGCGCTGATGATCGGCCTGGGCTACATCGCCTATCTGTTCAGTGAACATAACGGGATCAAGGCTCTCAAGGAGAATGGCGAACGTCAGTTGGAGCTGCACGCGCGCACCGTTGAAAGCGAAATCAACCGATACACGTATTTGCCCAGCGTGCTGGAGCTTGAATCCAACGTTTCCGCATTGCTCAAAGATCCAACGCCGGAGCTGCGGCAGAAGGTCAACGACTACCTCGAAGGCCTGAACCGCCGCAGCCGCAGCCGCGCCATTTATGTGCTGGACACCACCGGCCGCGTACTGGCCACCAGTAACTGGCGCGACGCCGACAGTTATCTGGGCGAAGACTTGTCGTTCCGCGCCTATTTTCAGGACGCAGTGCGTGGTTTGCCCGGCCGTTTCTATGGCATCGGCAGCACCACCGGCGAGCCTGGCTATTACCTGGCCCATGGCCTGGAAGAGCAAGGCAAGATCATTGGCGTGGCGGTGATCAAGGTCCAGCTCGAAGCCCTTGAACAGCGCTGGCAACGGGCGCGTCTGGAGGCATTCGTCAGTGACGAAAACGGCATCATCATCCTTTCCAGCGACCCGGCCCGACGCTTGAAATCGGTACGCCCGCTGACGGCGGAAATCAAGGAGCGCCTGGCGCGCAGCCTGCAATATTATTGGTTCCCGCTGAACGAACTGGTGCCGCTGGAGCGCGAATCCCTGGCCGAAGGCGTGGAGAAACTCACCTTTCCGGCCAACGTCAGCGTCGATCATGAACACAAACAAGTGAGCTATCTGGCCCAGACCCGGCAACTGAGCGACACGCCCTGGCACCTGACCTTGCTGACCCCGCTGGAAGACCTGCGCCGGGAAGCGGGCAGCCAGGGCATGTTGGTGGCAGTGATCTGCGCGCTGGTGGCCTTCCTGCTGATCGCCTGGAATGAGCGGCGCAAAGTGCTCTCGACCCGCCTTGCGGCACGAGAAGCGCTGCAACAGGCCAATAACGAACTGGAACGCAAGATTGCCGAACGCACCGAGCACTTGCGCGCCAGTAACGAACGTCTCAAAGGCCAGATTCGCGAACGACGCCAGGCGGAGGACACGCTACGCCGGGCTCAGGATGAACTGGTGCAGGCTGGCAAGTTAGCGGCCATCGGCCAGATGTCTACCAGCATCGCTCACGAACTGAATCAGCCGCTCGCTGCGTTGCGCACCTTGTCGGGCAATACCGTGCGCTTCCTTGAGCGCGGCGCACTGGATACAGCCAGCGCCAACCTGCGCACCATCAATGATCTGGTGGACCGCATGGGCCGCATTACCGCCAGCCTGCGCGCCTTCGCCCGCCGCGGCGATGACAAGGGCCAGGCCTTGCTGAGCAAAGCGGTCGAGGCGGCGTTGCAACTGCTGGCCGGACGCCTGGAAAACTTCTCGCTGGACCTCCATCAGGAGTTTGTCGACGCGCAATTAATGATCGACCAGACGCGTCTTGAACAGATTCTGGTCAACCTGATCGGCAACGCGCTGGACGCCATGAGCGCTCAACCGCTGCCTGAACTGTGGCTTGAAGGTTCGCTGGTGGACGGCCGTTATCGCCTGCTGGTGCGCGATAACGGCCACGGCATCGACGACGAAGCGCGCAAGCATCTGTTCGAACCGTTTTTCACCACCAAGCCCGGTGAACAAGGGCTGGGGCTCGGCTTGACCTTGTCTGCGAGCCTCGCCGCAGCGGCTGGCGGAAGCCTTGGCGCCGAGCATCCGACAACAGGCGGAACGACGTTTGTATTGTGTTTGCCGCTGGTGTCCGTATGACCGGTGGGAGCGACTTTGCTCGCGAAGGCGATGTTGCACGCCCTTGGGATAGAGGCCACTTCGCGAGCAAGCTCGCTCCCACACTCCATTTGCTGATTTGTAGGTCGCCTGATGAGAACCCCGAATGAACACTGACCTGACCGTACTCATCGTCGAAGACGACCCGCACGTCTTGCTCGGCTGCCAGCAGGCGCTGGCGCTGGAGGACATTCCCAGCGAAGGCGTCGGCAGCGCCGAAGAAGCCCTGGCGCGTATCGGCGATAACTTTGCCGGGATCGTCATCAGCGATATTCGCCTGCCCGGCATCGACGGTCTGGAACTGCTGACCCGGCTCAAGGCCCGCGACCGAAGCCTGCCAGTGGTGCTGATTACCGGCCATGGCGATATCTCCATGGCGGTGAATGCCATGCGCGACGGCGCCTATGATTTCATGGAAAAACCTTTCTCCCCCGAGCGGCTGGTGGAAGTCGCGCGTCGCGCCCTGGAGCAACGCGGGCTGGCCCGGGAAGTCTGGTCGCTGCGCAAGCAGCTGGCCGAGCGTGATTCGCTGGAAGGCAAAATCATCGGTCGCTCGCCCGCCATGCAAAACCTGCGCGCCTTGATCGCCAACGTCGCCGATACCTCGGCCAACGTGCTGATCGAAGGTGAGACCGGCACTGGCAAAGAGTTGGTCGCCCGCTGTCTGCATGATTTCAGTCGTCGCCATTCCCAGCAGTTCGTTGCGCTGAACTGTGGCGGATTGCCGGAAAGCCTGTTCGAAACCGAAATTTTCGGCCATGAATCCAACGCCTTTACCGGCGCGGGCAAGCGGCGCATCGGCAAGATCGAACACGCGCACAACGGCACGCTGTTCCTCGACGAAGTGGAAAGCATGCCGATCAACCTGCAAATCAAACTGTTGCGGGTCTTGCAGGAACGGACGCTGGAACGCCTGGGCTCCAACCAGAGCGTGGCGGTAGATTGTCGAGTGATCGCCGCGACCAAGTCGGACCTGAACGAGATGGGCAAGACCGGACTGTTTCGCAGCGACTTGTACTACCGCTTGAACGTCGTGACCCTGGAGCTGCCGCCGCTGCGCGAACGCCGCGAGGACATCCTGCAACTGTTCGAGCACTTTCTGCAGCTGTCATCGCTGCGCTTTGACCGAGAGCCGCCGCAACTGGATCCGCAAACCGTATCCAGCCTGATGAGCCACGACTGGCCCGGAAACGTGCGTGAACTGCGCAACGTCGCCGAGCGCTTTGCCCTCGGCCTGCCGGCCTTCAAGACCGCAAGCGCGCAGATCGAAAGCCTAAGCCTGGGTTTTGCCGAAGCCGTGGAAGCCTTCGAGAAAAACCTGCTCAGCGAGGCCCTGCAACGCAGCGGCGGCAACCTGAGCCAGGCCAGTCAGGAACTGGGCATGGCCAAGACCACGCTGTTCGACAAGGTCAAAAAATACGGGTTGGGTTAGCCAAAATTGCCAGGATCCGTAGGACCGGCTTTAGCCGGGAGAGCGTGGGCTCTGACGACGCAACTGCTGCTGATGTATCGGCCTGCTCCCGGCTAAAGCCGGTCCTACAGGATCTATTCAACTTCAATGAGTTGTTTACGCATCCCCTGCCAGAATCTGCCGAATCGCCCCCACAAACACATCCACCGGCTGGCCGCCTGACACGGCGTACTGATCATTGAAAACAATGGTCGGCACCGAACCGATACCACGGGAAACCCACAGTTGCTCCAGTTCGCGCACGTCGCTGGCGTATTCGTCGCTGCTCAGGATGGCTTCGGCGCGCATACGATCGAGTCCGACTTTCTGCGCTACATCTGCCAACACCCGATGGCTGGACGGGTCGGCCAGATCGGTGAAGTAGGCCGTAAACAAAGCTTCTTTCAGCGCCTGCTGCTTGCCTTCCAGCTCTGCCCAATGCAGCAGACGGTGTGCATCGAAGGTGTTGTAGATGCGCCGGTTGCCCTGGGAGAAGGTAAAGCCCAATTCTTCACCACGCAGGCGGATGTTTTCCCGATTGGCTTTGGATTGCTCTGGGGTGGAGCCGTATTTCTGCTGGATATGCTCGTCGATATCCTGACCTTCAGCGGGCATGTTCGGGTTCAGTTCGAACGGCTGGAAGTGGATCTGCGCCTGGACTTCATCGCCCAGTTCAGCCAGCGCCTCGTTCAAGGCGCGCAGGCCGACCACGCACCAGGGGCAGGAAACGTCGGAGACAAAATCGATTTTCAGGGGAGTCGTCATGGCAGGCTCACTCTAAGGAAACAGGCTGCCACGATACGCCTAAGTGCCGCCGATATTCAAAGCTGCGCCATGTGTCGGCCGTCTTCATGCTGCGCGCGCAGGTAGGGCAACACCGCGCCCAGCAACGGGGCCTTGAAGGCTTCCTGAAAACGATGGGCCAGGCCCGGAATCAGTCGCAGCTGACTGCCCTGGATATGCGCGGCCACATGCACGCCGTGCATCACCGGCAACAACGGGTCGGCCGTGCCATGCACCACCAGCACCGGCAAACGCAGGCGATCCAGCAGTTCGACGCGACTGGGCTCGGCCAGAATCGCCAGGATCTGCCGCTTCACCCCTTCCGGATTGAACGCCCGGTCGTAGGAAGTCGCGGCCTGTTGCAGCAACAGCGCACGATCATCTTTCACCTCCGGGCTGCCCAACGCGGCGAGCAGATCCGCCTGCTGCTCCAGCGCCGCCTCGCGATTCGGTGCGCCGCGCTTGGCGAGCAATTGCAGTAACGCCGGATTGGGCATCGGCAAGCCCTGGGCGCCGGAACTGGTCATGATCAAGGTCAGGCTTTCGACGCGCTGCGGCGCCAGATCGGCCAGATGCTGAGCGATCATGCCGCCCATGCTCGCGCCCAGCACATGAAATTGGCGGACGTGCAACGCGTCCATCAAACCCAGCGCGTCATCGGCCATGTCAGTCAACGAATACGGCGCTGAAACTTGCAGGCCCAGCTTGAAGCGCAGCACTTCGTAGGTCAGGTTGGCACTGGCGGGCGGCTGTATCCAGGTTGACAGGCCGACATCGCGATTATCGTAGCGAATGACTCGATAACCCTGCTCGCACAGCGCGACCACCACCTCGTCCGGCCAGTGAATCAACTGCCCGCCCAAGCCCATCACCAGCAGCAAGGCGGGGTCGGATTCACGGCCGACACTCTGGTAAGCCAGGCGCACTTGCTGGAGTTCAGCTATTTGCGTAGGAACGTTGACATCACATCGAGAGGCCGCAAAAGACGGCAAGCCGCACAAAAGTGCGGCCAGGAAGAGAAACACGCGCATGAAAAAACACCAAAAAACAGATCCCCAGTAGGCAACGAGTTTGATGATGTTTTGCAAAGCGCGCTGCCACAGTTACGTGACAGTTTGATGAAGAGGGCTGAATGGTCATTCAGAGCAGCAAGCTGCAAGCTTAAAGCTTAAAGCCGCAAGCGATTTTCGCAGCGTGACTTGCAGCTTGTGGCTCATAGCTTTCAGCTGGCAGCAGACTGACTACGCAACTGCCGCGCCGCCGCCACCATATTGACTAACGCCGCTTCGGTTTCAGGCCAGGCGCGGGTTTTCAGGCCGCAATCGGGGTTGACCCACAAGCGCTCGGCCGGGATGCGTTGCACGGCCTTGGTCATCAGGCGGACCATTTCTTCAGTGCCGGGCACCCGTGGCGAATGGATGTCGTAGACGCCGGGCCCGATGTCGTTCGGATAATCGAACGCCTTGAAGGCTTGCAGCAATTCCATGTCCGAGCGCGAGGTTTCGATGGTGATCACGTCGGCGTCCATGGCGGCGATTGACTCGATCACGTCATTGAATTCGCTGTAGCACATGTGGGTATGGATCTGTGTTTCGTCGCGCACGCCCGACGCGCACAGGCGGAATGCTTCGACAGCCCAGTCCAGATATTCCTGCCAGTTCGCCCGACGCAGCGGCAGCCCTTCGCGGAAGGCCGCTTCGTCGATCTGCACGATCTTGATACCCGCCGTTTCCAGGTCCACCACTTCGTCACGAATCGCCAGGGCCAGTTGCTGCGCCTGGACCTTGCGCGACACGTCTTCGCGGGGGAAAGACCACATCAGCATGGTCACCGGCCCGGTCAACATGCCTTTCATGACCTTGTCGGTCAGGCTCTGGGCGTAGCTGATCCAGTCCACGGTCATCGCCTGCGGACGGCTCAAGTCGCCGAAGATCACCGCTGGTTTGACGCAGCGCGAGCCGTAACTCTGCACCCAGCCAAAGCGCGTGAAGGCGTAGCCATCCAGTTGCTCGGCGAAGTATTCAACCATGTCGTTGCGCTCGGCCTCGCCATGCACCAGCACGTCCAGCCCCAGGCGTTCCTGGGTTTGCACCGCGTGGCGGATCTCGTGGCGCATCGCGTCGGTATAGTCGTTGGCCGACAGACGCCCCTGTTTCCACGACTGACGCGCCAGACGAATGGACGGCGTTTGTGGGAATGAGCCAATGGTCGTTGTCGGAAATGCCGGCAGATTCAAGCGCGCACGCTGTTGTTCAATACGCGCGGCAAACGCCGATTGACGCTGGCTGTCGGCAGCGGTGATTGCCGCCAGACGCGCCTGCACTTCAGGTTTATGGATACGCGGCGATTGCGCACGGCTGGCCTGGATCGCGCGACTTTCAGCCAGGGCGGCCTGCACTTCGGATGACTCCGGCGCGTTCAAGGCCGCGCTGAGCAGCGAGATTTCTGCACATTTCTGCACGGCAAACGCCAGCCAGCTCTTGAGCTCGGCATCGAGCTTGTCTTCACGTTGCACGTCCACCGGGCTGTGCAGCAGCGAGCAGGAGCCAGCAACCCACAAGTTGTCACCAAAGCGCAGCTGCGCCTCACGCAATTGCGCCAGCGCCTGGTCCAGATCACAGCGCCAGACGTTACGGCCATTGACCACGCCCAGGGACAACACTTTATAAGTCGGCAGGCGGTCGAGCACCGCAGCCAGTTGTTCCGGCGCGCGCACCAGATCGATGTGAAGGCCGTCCACCGGCAAGGAAACCGCCAGACCGAGGTTGTCTTCCAGGCCGCCAAAATAGGTCGCCACCAGTTTTTTCAGCGGTGAATATTGCAGGCTGTGATAGGTGCGTTCGAACGCGTTCTTCCAGTCCTGCGGCAGATCCAGCGCCAGAATCGGCTCATCGATCTGCACCCACTCAACGCCCTGGGCAGCCAGGCGGCCGAGGATTTCGCCGTACAGCGGCAACAGACGCTCCAGCAGATCGAGCTTGTCGAAGCTGTCACCCTTGGCCTTGCCCAGCCACAGGTAAGTCAATGGACCGATCACCACCGGCTTGACCTTGTGGCCAAGGGCGCGGGCTTCGTCGACTTCTTCGAACAGCTGTTCCCAGCTCAATTTGAAACGCTGATGCTGAGTGAATTCCGGGACCAGATAGTGATAGTTGGTATCAAACCACTTGGTCAGTTCCTGCGCGTATTGGCCTTTGCCATGCGCACCGTTGCAACACGCAGTCGCACCTCGCGCCATGGCGAACAGGGTGTTGAGGGTCGGCAAGCCTTGAGCGTCCGTGGTCTCGGCGAAACGCTGGGGGATTACACCGAAGGTCAGCGAATGGGTAAGGACCTGGTCGTACCAGGCGAAGTCACCCACCGGCAGCAGCTCGATGCCCGCATCCTTTTGCAGCTGCCAATGCGCGGCGCGCAACTCGCGACCGGCGGCGCGCAGGCCTTGCTCATCCAGATCGCCCTTCCAGTGAGCTTCCAGAACTTTTTTCAATTCGCGATCAGCGCCGATGCGCGGAAAACCAAGTGTGTGGGCCAAGGCCATGGTGCGTCCCTCCGTAAAAGATGGCGCCATTGTCGACAGCGAAGGCAACATGAGACAAACTCATTGTTTTCGTGTTGATCACAAAATCTATTCATGGAGCGCCAGCGGTGCTTGAGATACGCCACCTAAAAACCCTGCATGCCTTGCGCGAAGCCGACAGCCTTGTGGAGGCCGCCGAGCGCCTGCACCTGACGCAATCGGCGTTGTCCCACCAGTTCAAGGAACTGGAAGAACGCATGGCGATGCAGTTGTTCGTGCGCAAGACCAAGCCGGTGCGTTTCACCAGCGCCGGATTGCGCCTGCTGCAACTGGCTGATGCGGTGCTGCCGCAGTTGCGCAGCGCAGAGCGGGACATCGCACGATTGGCAGGCGGCACGGCCGGGCGTCTGCACATGGCGATCGAATGCCACAGCTGTTTTCAGTGGCTGATGCCGACCATCGATCAGTTTCGCGATGCCTGGCCGGAAGTGGAGCTGGATCTGGCCTCGGGCTTCGCTTTCGCGCCGCTGCCTGCCCTGGCCCGTGGTGATCTGGATCTGGTGGTGACGTCCGACCCACTGGAACTGGCGGGTATTACTTATGTACCGCTGTTCACTTACGAAGCGATGTTAGCCGTCGCCAACCAACACCCGTTGGCCAACAAGCCTTACATCGTGCCCGAGGACCTGCTCAAGGAAACCCTGATTACTTATCCGGTAGAACGCGACCGCCTGGACATCTTCACCCGGTTTCTGGAGCCCGCCGACATCGAACCGGCGCAGGTGCGCACTTCCGAGCTGACCGTGATGATGATGCAGCTGGTCGCCAGCGGCCGTGGCGTGTGCGGGATGCCGCACTGGGCGCTGCATGAATACAGCTCGCGGGGTTATGTGAAGGCCAAGCGCCTGGGCGAGAAAGGCTTGTTCGCCACGCTGTACGCCGCCGTACGCACCGACATGCTCGACGCGCCGTACATGCGCGATTTCCTGCTGACCGCCAAGGACACCTCGTTCTCGACGCTGGATGGGGTCAGTGCGGTGCGGTAAACGACGACCGGTGTCGCGCAGCAAATATGGGAAAATATGGGATCCGTAGGACCGGCTTCAGCCGGGAGGGCGAGCGTTCTGACGATACAGGTGCGGCGTATGGTCTGGCCTCCTCCCGGCTAAAGCCGCTCCTACACAATGCACTTCATATTTGAGCCAGCAAGCAGGGCCGAGCTTCAATATGCCGCCAACATCTCCCGATAAATCGGCAGGATCGAATCCCGGGTCAGCGGGGCCAATGGCAGTTGAGGATGGCTGTCGGCGCTGATCCAGACGACCTCCTCGATCTCTGCCGCCGGTACCACATCGCCATCGATGCGCACTTCAAAAAGCTCGCAGCGCACCTCAAAGCCAGGCTCGTTGGCCGCCGGAGCGGCGAACGAGCCGAGATAAGCGGCCTGAACGGGATCAATCAGCAACCCCAATTCCTCCTCAAGCTCGCGCGCCAAAGCCACGGCAGGCGGCTCGCCGGGTTCGATCTTGCCGCCCGGTTGCATGAAGGCTGTCGTCCCGCGCTTGCGGACCAACAAGGTGCGGCCATCCTTCCCGATCAACAGCGCGGCGGCTATCTGAATCACTTTCATGAAAATATCTCGACCTTGAGCTGGCGTGCTTCATCGGCGCGTTCCAGCGCCAGCACGATCAACCGGTCGATCAGGCCCGCATAGGTCATGCCGCTGGCCTGCCAGAGTTTGGGGTACATGCTGATGGAGGTGAATCCCGGAAGGGTGTTGACCTCATTGATGATGATGTCCCGCGCCTCGGTGACGAAGAAATCCACCCGCGCCAGCCCCGCGCATTGCAGTACTCGATAAGCGTGCAGCGCCACGTCCCGGACCTGATCACTGAGTTCGGGCGTCAGCTCGGCCGGAATGGCGATCCGCGCCTGATCGCCGTTCAGGTATTTGGTGTCGTAGGCGTAGAACTCGTCATTGGCGATGACTTCCCCACACACGCTGACCTGTGGCTGGCGATTGCCAAGCACTGCACATTCCACTTCACGACCGACGATGCCCTGCTCGATCAACACCTTGTGATCGAACTCGAAAGCCAGCGCCAGCGCGGCGCTAAAGCCCGCTTCGTCGCTGACTTTACTGACGCCCACGGACGAACCCTGGCTGGCCGGTTTGACGAACATCGGCAGGCCCAGCCTGGCGGACACTTCTTCGAAGCGCGCCGATTGCCCGCGCGTCAGCACCAGCGAAGGGGCGACGGCGATTCCGGCATCGCGCAACAAACGCTTGGTGACGTCCTTGTCCATGCAGGCCGCCGAGGAAAGCACGTCCGGGCCGACAAACGGGATCGCCAGCAGGCGCAACAAACCCTGCAGCGAACCGTCTTCGCCGAACGCGCCATGAATCAGCGGGAACACCACATCGATTCTCGGCAATTGGACACCCGACGCGACGTCGACAAACTGCCCGGCCAGGCTTCCCGGCAGCAACGACAGCAGCTTGCCCGACTCGCTGAGTTTGATCTGTGCAGGGTTATCAGCATTGAGCAGGTAATCACACTCATCGAAATGCAGCCAGCGGCCTTGCTTGTCGATGCCGATCAAGGTCAGGTCATAACTGCCGCGATCGATCGCGTTGATCACGTTCCTGGCTGACTGCAGCGAGACTTCGTGTTCGCTGGATTGACCGCCGAAGAGGATGGCGACTGATGTTTTCAAAACGACAACTCCTGGGTTTCAGGCCGCAGAGTCAAAAGCAAATTGACGCGTTAGTCCAGCGACGAAGCATGCCGGTTGTCATCGGGACTGAAATTCAGGCAAAAAAAATCCCGCGCGCCGGACGAACAGAATCTGATCGTCCAGCGCTCGGGACCACGCGGCTTCATTCCGCGGCTTCAGGGTCTTTCTTGCCACCGGAGCCGAACGTTGCAAAGCGTTTGTTGAAGCCCGCGATACGGCCTTCGGTAGTGGTTTTACGCTGCTGCCCGGTGTACATCGGGTGTGAAGCGCTGGATACATCGAGGGCGACGTAAGGATACGTTTTGCCATCGGTGTGTTGTTGCGTGCGCTCCGTATCAACCGTGGAGCCAATCAGGAAAAACGCATCGGCGGCGGTGTCGTGGAACAGCACGGTACGGTATGCGGGGTGGATATCAGGTTTCATGTTGCCTCCAGATGAGTACGTAATTGATGTGTTACACAGTAACATAACGCGAAGTGTGAACCATCATCGATTGTCGTGACTTGCATCATTCGCGAACTTGATTAGGCAGACACATGTCGCTAATGTTCGAGCCGCTGCTGCTCAATCAATGACCCGGGATTGGCCTCCTGGCATACTGGCCGGATGGAAACAAGCCATGTCTCAACCCGATCATTTTCAACTCCCCTCCTACGCGTACAACCGCCTGATTGAAGCCCGCGACTCGCTGCGTCTATTGGATGGCTATGTCAATAAAACCGACGTGCTGTGCAACCCCTCAATGTTGGTGAGCTACGTCTCGATGCTGCAAAGCGCCTTGCAGGAAGTGATCGCCGCCAGTCAACCAGGCGAACCCCGCGACGCGTTCATGCGCAAGGCCGACGAACTGGGCTTCGTGGCACTCAACCCGATAGAAATGAAGCTGATCGAGCACCTGCGCTGGACCAGCCTCGAGGGACGGGAAGATATTCATGAAATGGCGCAGCGCACCCGTCGCGTGAAACCCTGGGTGCTGGAGAGCTGAGCGGCACACACCTGACTGGCTAACTCGTAGGAGCGGCTTCAGCCGCGAAGGCATCTTCCCGGCTAAAACCGGTCCGGCATCAAATCGCGAACTGACGTGATCGCGTCGCGGGATCGGTTCAGAATTACCTTAAAGGCCTGTATCTTCCAAGTCCGTTCCAAAGCGCAGCGACAAAGATCGAGCGCAGCCAATAAATCACCGTTATTAGCCCAGGAATACGTATGAGCCTGTCCCTTCTCAGTCGTTACGCCTTCTTTGTAGGTTGTGTGTTGTTCACGCTGTTCAGCTTGCCGTTCTTGCATCACGAATGGTTATGGCCGTTTACCCTGGTCACCGGGCTGCTTTCGATAGTCGGCATTTTCGATCTGCTGCAATCACCGCATTCGGTGCGGCGCAATTATCCAATCCTGGGCAACATCCGCTACGCCGTGGAGGCCATCCGCCCGGAAATTCGCCAGTACCTGCTGGAATCCGACAGCGACGCCCTGCCCTTTTCCCGGGCGCAGCGTTCGCTGGTGTATTCCAGGGCCAAGAATGAGTCGGCAGACCGGCCTTTCGGCACGCTGATTGACGTCTACCAGACCGGCTTCGAATTCATCAGCCATTCCATGCGCCCCGCGCCGTTGAGCGATCCGAACTCGTTTCGCGTCATCGTCGGCGGCCCGCAATGCACCCAGCCTTACTCGGCTTCGTTGTTCAATATTTCCGCGATGAGTTTCGGCTCGCTCAGCGCCAATGCCATCCGCGCCTTGAATCAGGGCGCCAAACTCGGCAACTTCGCCCATGACACCGGCGAAGGCAGCATCAGCCCGTATCACCGGGAAAACGGCGGCGACCTGACTTGGGAGCTGGGCAGCGGCTATTTCGGTTGTCGCACCGCCGATGGACGCTTCGATCCCGAGCGCTTCGCCAGGCAGGCGCAGGACCCACAAGTGCGAATGATCGAAATCAAGATGAGCCAGGGCGCCAAACCCGGCCATGGCGGCATCCTGCCCAAGGACAAGGTGACCAAGGAAATCGCCGAAACCCGAGGCATCATGATGGGCGAGGATTGCGTCTCGCCATCACGGCACAGCGCATTCTCTACACCCACCGAAATGATGCAGTTCATCGCGCAGTTGCGCGAGTTGTCCGGCGGCAAGCCGGTGGGTTTCAAGTTTTGCCTGGGCCATCCCTGGGAGTTCATGGGGATCGCCAAAGCCATGCTGGAAACCGGCATCCTGCCCGACTTCATTGTGGTTGACGGCACCGAAGGCGGCACTGGCGCAGCGCCCGTGGAGTTCACCGACCACATGGGCGTGCCGATGCGCGAAGGCCTGCTGTTCGTGCATAACACGCTCGTTGGCTTGAACCTGCGGGACAAGATCAAGCTCGGCGCCAGCGGCAAGATCGTCAGTGCGTTCGATATCGCCAGCGTGCTGGCTATCGGCGCCGACTGGGCCAACTCGGCGCGTGGTTTCATGTTCGCTATCGGCTGCATCCAGTCGCAAAGTTGCCACACCAACAAATGCCCGACCGGCGTCGCCACTCAGGACACCCTGCGCCAGCGTGCGCTGGTCGTGCCGGACAAAGCCCAGCGCGTCTTCAACTTCCACCGCAATACGCTCAAGGCCCTGGCAGAAATGATCGCCGCCGCCGGGCTCGATCATCCCTCGCAACTGGGCGCTCGGCACCTGGTGCGGCGCATGTCGGCGACGGAAGTGAAACTGTTTTCGCAGTCCCATGTATTCCTGCAGCCCGGCCAGCTACTCACCGGTCCCGTTGATGGCAGCTTCTATTCGAACATGTGGCAAATGGCGCGGGCAGACAGTTTCGAGCCCAACGCGATTGCCTGATCGACCGCAGAAACCTTGATGGGCATGCCTGGTGCCCATTGAGACATTCTGTAATAGCCTCGCTTTGCATTTGCACCGCTAACCCGCCACCCTTCCGCGCCGCCGGTCTGCTGGACCGACGGCGTGAACCATTGCCTGTGCATTGACCTCTACTTTTTACGACTTCAAGAGCCCACCGTTATGACTGACGGACGCGACCTGCGCATCGACTTTTTTCGCGGCCTGGCGCTGATCTTCATTTTTTGGGATCACGTGCCGGACAACCCCTTCGCCCAATTGACCGTACGTAATTTCGGGTTCAGCGACGCTGCGGAAATTTTCGTGTTCCTGGCCGGCTACGCGGCGATCCTGGCCTACGGCCGCATTGCCCAACGCGACGGTTTTGTCGTCGCCTGCATTCGCATCCTGCGCCGCACCTGGGTGCTGTATGTGGTGCATATCTTCTTGCTGACCTTGTTGATGGGCATCGTCTTCGTCGCCAACAATCACGTCGAAACCCGGGACATGGTCCGGGAAATGGGCCTGGAATACTTCGTCGGCAATCCGCAGCAAGCGCTGGCCGATGAATTGCTGCTGCGCTTCAAACCCAACCTGACTGACCCGCTGCCGCTGTACATTCTGCTGCTGCTCGCCTTGCCGCTGATCCTGCCGTTGATGCTGCGCAGCATTGCGCTGACGGTCGGCTTGTCGTTGGCGCTGTACATGATGGTGCCGCTGTACGGCTGGAACCTTTCAGCCTACGAAGGCGGCGGCGTCTGGTATTTCAACCCGGTGGCCTGGCAATTGCTGTTCGTTCTGGGCGGCGCTTGTGCGCTGAAGTCCCAAGCGAAATCGACCAGCAGCGCCGAGCCGGTTGCGCTGCGGCGACAACCGCTGTTCATGCTGTGCGCCGCTTACGTGTTGCTGGCGGGCGTGTTGACCGTGCTCTGGAAATTCCCTGAGCTGCACGCCGAGCTGGTGCCGCAGATCATCGCCGATTGGCTCTACCCCATCAGCAAGACCGACCTTGCCCCCGTGCGTCTGCTGCACTTCCTGGCCCTGACCTACTGCGTGGCAAAACTGCTGCCCGTCGGCCAACGCTGGCTGGCCAACTGGCCAGCGCAACAGACCTGTCGAATGGGCCGCTACTCGCTGGAAATCTTCTGCCTCGGCGTACTCCTCGCCCCCCTCGCCGACATGGCCAACGCCCTGGCGGGCGATACCTGGCCGATGCAAATCTGCACCGCCCTCATCGGTCTGGCGCTGATGGTGCTCATGGCCGCCTGGCTCGATCTCAACAAACGCTTGGGCCAACCAAAACCCGCCCATGTGGTTGCGGTTTGAGAACTGCGTCGCACTGAAACTCCTTCTCGGAAGTTTCCCACAACTTTATCAGGCCAAGTTTTTTTGGGGTTGGCCGTTAAGGAGGGGGAACGGACTAATTAGAGAGGGAGTTATTTTGAATATCAATCCGACCGCCCACCCAAGCGTAATCTATCCGATTCCGACGCCACAAAAGTCTGATCCGAAGGAAGAGGTCATAGCCAGCGAGCGCACAGCGCAAATATCCGGTCGATACATGATCGACAAGCCGTTTTACGTCTATGAGCACGATCCTTGGCTAAAGCCTTATCAATCACCAGCCGGTCGTGAAATCTGGGAGAGTAAAACGGAAAAAGAGCGGGACGACATAAAGGAAACATACCTGAACACCCTTCGGGTATCCGCCGATACCGCACTCAACAGCATATTCAAAGAATACTTTGATATCAAACATGACCTTAAATTTCTAAACCCGGAATTGGCAGAAAAATATTTCAGTTTTACCCTGGATGTAGACGGCAATATCAAAGTAACTGACCCCGACCAAGTGTTGACGCCCAGCGACCTGGATTACCTTCAGGAGATGTTCAGCCAACATACAAGCCTGCAAGACAAGATGCACGACCACGCGCGCGCTGTCATGGCGTACGTGGATCACAACAGCAAAACATTTGGCAACCAGTTCATGCTCCGCCTGGAGAACTACGAAACAACGATTGATTACGTCGAACTGCTCACACGCAACCCCAGAGGTAACTTCATGTGGGGGCTGGAAGATCAGATTATCAGGCGATGCGGCCCGCGGCCAGGATCTTTGTTCGAGACAACTGCGTAGTCGCCCATCAGTAGCATCCCTTGAAAAACAAATTCTGGTGAGAAGTTTATGAACATTTTCGGCCCCAGCTATAAATCCCTTGCCCTAGAATTATCTACCCAGTCAAGCAAGTTAAAAAAAGAGGCCAAGCTCAATGAACCTGAATTGATAGATTCAAAAGCTGCGAGCGGTTCCGGAGCGCTATCAAGCAAACCTGCTTCAGTGATAAGCGACGCTGTAATATTCCGGCGTCCGAATTGCCTGTTCGGGGCAATTACCGGAATGACGGCAGAGGAAAACTTCTCACGTAACCGATCTGGACAAATGGTTGATCTTATGGATAGTGAGTGCTGTTGGACGTGTCGAAAAAGTGAAGTAATGATCGTGAGGACCATTGCGCGAGTTGCGCTTGAGGACATCAAGTCCGAGCTAGTCGGCTTTAACGCGTTTCTGACCCTAAACCAACCAGAGCTTTCGGAAAAACCATTTTTATTCACAGTCGACAGGGAGGGGGAGGTATGCATTGTTGACTCGAATGAGCTAAATCCAATCGAAAAAGCACTACTGACCCAAGCGATACGCGACTATAAATCGCTCAGCTCAGCCATTCAATACCACACTAAAGTCCTTATCCAATATTCAAGCTACTTCAAACCCGAAACAGGTGAGGAACCACTGACTTTGAAAAATTTCAGCAGACGCGTTGATTATGGAGCACTGCTCTCGAATTCTACCGACTTCATAGACATGTACGGAAACGGTAGTTCGATGAAGAAATCAGTCTACCCGCCAAATTTCGTGGATATCAAAGCGTGAAAAATGCCACGCTTTTTTAATGAAGGCAGGCGAGACCGCCTGCCTTCATTAATTCACCAGCGGCCCGCACGCCCTCGATTCAACTGCTGACTGCAGATATGCGCAAATGCGGCCGGCACCTTGGACTTCTCTTTCAAGTCCTCCGGACCGATATAACCGTCATACACAAACCAGCGAACAACATTGTAATTGGACAACCAATAATGAGTGCCGTGAATGTCATTTCGTTCCGAAAAGTGCTCACCACTGTAGCATTTATCTAGCTTGAACGTCAGACGAGCTTTACCCGCATCGTCAGCCAAGGCAGTCTGATACAAGTCAGGCTTTTCTGCTTTTAGGCCTGAATACATCGCCAGGATAGCCTTACCTCCCTTCAGAGGCGCACCCATCGAGTCCGAATACTGGAGCTGATACGTAAGTTCTCCATGGGTTTGCAGGCCAACCACCCACCCGGTATCTGCCACTGGAACGCGGTTTACAACGGGAGGGGCTATCAGTGTTATATCCGACATAATGGGGTATGACCCAAAGCTTAGATCATAGTCGGCAACTTGATAAGATTGATCATACCGATGAGAAACCTTGACCTTCACGCTGTCTCCAGGATTCAAATCAGAAACTATGGTGGTTTCGTTCTGATTCCTCGTCTTCCACTGCCCGCCAACATAATATTCAATTTTTATAAATTTTTCCGTGTCGGGCATTTGATTTACCAACAATACCTTCTGCCCCCGTACCGCTTGGAAGCTGTAACAATGCACGTCATCTTTATTTTTTAAATTATTAGTCAACAAATGAACTTGATCCGACAAAACCTGACATACAGGCTAATCAGATCCATTCCGTACAACCTCTACATTCCCCCGCGCATTCACCCCACACGCCCCCGCCAATAAAAGAGCAGACGCAAATGTACCGAGGGCGAGCTTTTTATTCTTGTTCATCGCAAATCCTTGAGTAGATTCAGTCAATATATAAATATTATTTACACAGCGCGTTTAAGCCACTAACAAAACCGGACGTAATCACCCGCCCCACCCGCCGTCAACCACCTACGTTAATAAACAGACCGTTCCCACAAACGGGTCGGCCAGCGCCTTACCGCTCCTGAGACCAAAGATTTCTGCCGCCACGTCTGCCAGCGTCTAAGCTTGTGTCAGGTGCGATTAACAGGTTTAACCGGGCCAATGGATATGGGTGTATTACGGCATTCCGATACGAAGCAGACTGCTCAGGACACGGACAGTCAGAATCAGCCACCAATGCCGAAAAGCCCTCGCCACAGGCGTAATGCGTGGCGCGTGTTCTGGGTGTTGCTGGTCATGGGCCTGGTGGTGTTCGGTTTTGTCATTGCCACCGAATCGCGAACCTCCAGGCTGCAGGCCCGGGAGTTCAGCCGATTTTCGGCAAGCCTGAGCTACTCGCTGCAACCTGGCCCCAGCGATGCGGTGTTGTATCCGGGGGACGGACCGTTTGATAAGCGCCTGGGTTACTCCGCTCTGGATGAGTTCCTGCCGCGCCTGCTCAAGCGCGATTATCTGATCGTTGAACAGACCCGCTTCTCCCCCGAACTGCTCGCTTACGGCCGACGCGGCTTTTTCGTGCCTTACGAAGAGAAGATTCAGGCCGGGCTGTCGATTACCGACTGCCGGGGTTCCGATCTCTATCAGTTCCGCTACCCGCAGCAGTTCTATCCGAGCTATGCCGCAATTCCGCCATTGGTGGTGCACAGCCTGTTGTTCATCGAGAACCGGGATTTGCTGGACCCGCGGCAGCCAATGGCCAACCCGGCGGTGGACTGGCCCCGGTTTGCCAAGGCTGCGGTTTCACAGCTGGCGAAGATGATCGGTCTGCCCGGCCAATCGGCAGGCGGCAGCACGCTGGCCACACAGCTGGAAAAATACCGTCACTCCCCCGATGGCTTGACTCAGTCGGGCTCGGAGAAGCTGCGACAGATGGTTTCCGCCAGCGTGCGCGCCTATCAACCCGGCGAGCAAACCCTGCAAGCCCGGCAGCGGGTGGTGCGTGATTATTTGAACAGCGTGCCGTTGTCGGCGGTGCCGGGCCATGGCGAAGTGCATGGGTTGGCCGAAGGGTTGCGGGTCTGGTACGGCGCGGATTTCGTGCGCACCAACCAGTTACTGGCGTCCACCGCCAGCGACCCACAAAGTCTGGCGGCGCGTGGCCTGGCGTTGCGTGAAGTGCTCTCATTGGTGATCGCCCAGCGGCGTCCGTCGCACTATCTGGCCAAGGGCCGCGCGGAATTGGCTGACCTGACCGATAGCCATATCCGCCTGCTGGCGCAGAATAAAGTCATTGATCAGCGTCTGGCGGATGCGGCGCTGAACAGCACGGTCACCTACCGTAACTGGATTCAGCAGCCGACCATTCAGCCGATTGAAACCAACAAGGGCATCAGTGTGGCGCGCAGTCGCCTGTCGGGGATGCTCAATCGCCCGCTTTATGATCTGGATCGTCTGGACCTGTCAGCCACCACCACCTTGCAAAGCGAGTTGCAGGCGCGCGTTGGCCAGTACCTGCGCGATCTGGCCGACCCGGCTTTCGCAGCGAACGTCGGATTATTGGGCGAGCGCTTGCTGACGCCCGCCAGTACCGCGCAGGTGCGTTACAGCTTTACCCTGTTCGAGCGGGGCCCGGACGGATCGCGGGTGCGGGTGCAGACCGACAGCACCGACCAGCCGTTCGACATCAACGAAGGCAGCAAGCTGGAACTCGGATCGACGGCGAAGATGCGGGTGCTGACGACGTATCTGGAGATGATCGCAGAGTTGCACGGGCGCTACGCCGGGCTGACCTCGGCGCAACTGAGTAAAACCCCGGTGGAAGAGCAGGATCGCCTGACTCGCTGGGCGGTGGATTATCTGGCGCAGAACAAGGATCGCAGCGTGTCGAAGATGCTTTCTGCGGCCCTGGATCGGCATTACTCGGCGAGCCCTGGCGAGCGGTTTTTCACTGGCGGAGGCCTGCATCACTTCAACAATTTCCGCAAAGAAGATAACGGGCGCAACCCGACGCTGCGCGAGGCGTTGCGCGAGTCGATCAACTTGCCGTTCATTCGCCTGATGCGCGATCTGGTGCGTTACAGCACTTACCAGGCGCCCAGCAACAGCGCCGAGCTGCTCAAGGACGATGACAACCCGCGCCGCCAGGAATACCTGGCGCGTTTCGCGGATCGGGAAGGCTCGGTTTTTCTGCTGCGATTCTGGAAACGCTACAAGGACAAGACCACCCAGGAGCGGCTTGACACGTTCCTTGATGGCGTTCATCCCACAGCGCCACGGCTGGCGGCCGTTCATCGCTATTTGCTGCCGGAAGCCGATCAGACGGCGTTCAACTCGTTTGTCCGGGCGCACATGGCCGAAGGAAAAGTCGGCCCCAGGCTCAGCGAAAAACGCCTGACCGAGCTGTATCAGAGCTACGGTCCGGGCGCTTACGACTTACCGGATCAGGGCTATATCGCCAGGGTTCACCCGCTGGATCTGTGGCTGGTGGGTTATCTCCTGAAAAACCCGGAGGCGCAGTTCAAGGATGCGGTGACGGCCAGCCATTTCGAACGTCAGGAAGTCTACGGCTGGCTGTTCAAAAGCCGGCATAAAAGCGCTCGCGACAGCCGCATCCGCACCATGCTGGAGATCGAAGCGTTCCTCGATATCCATCAACGCTGGCAGCGGGTCGGCTACCCGTTCGATCATTTGGTGCCTTCCCTGGCGACCGCAATCGGCAGCTCGGGGGACCGTCCTGCGGCGTTGGCGGAGTTGATCGGGATCATCCAGAACGATGGCATCCGCTTGCCGACCTTGCGCATCGACAGCCTGCATTTTGCCGCCGACACGCCCTACGAAACGCGGCTGGCCAACAACCCGGAGCTTGGCAAGCGCGTATTGCCGTCCGAAGTGGCGGCGGCCATGCGTGAAGCCTTGTCGCAAGTGGTGGACGGCGGCACGGCCAAGCGCGTGCAGGGCAGTTTCAAATTACCGGATGGCAGCCCGCTGGCAATGGGCGGTAAAACCGGCACCGGCGACAACCGCATCGAAAGCATCGGCGCGGGCGGTCGCATCCTCAGCTCCCGGGCGATAAACCGCACGGCGACGTTCGTGTTTTATCTGGGCGACAACCACTTCGGCACGCTTACCGCCTTCGTGCCCGGCAAGGCCGCGGAAGGGTTTCGCTTCACCTCGGCACTGCCGGTGCAAGTGCTCAAGGGCATGGCGCCGATCCTGGGTCCGTATCTTGAACCGGGCGCGCATACGCAATGCAGTGCGCCGACGGCCCCGTTGGAGCGAGGCTTGCCCGCGAAAAGCGATAACGCGATAGCTCTGGTCCACCGAGGCGTCTGATTCGCGGGCAAGCCTCACTCCAACGGAATGTGGCAGATGAGAACCGTTCGTCTTTATCTCTTGCGCAATGATTAAGATATATCTTAAGGTATATCTAACTTGCACAGGAGATAGAGAAATGCGTGATGACCATCACCACAATGAACACCGCCCCCATCACCGCGACCACGGCGAAGGTCGTGACGGTTTTGAAAAGCGTCCTCGCGGCGAACGCGGTGGCCGTGGGCCTCGGGTGTTCGCGCCTGGGGATCTGAAATTGCTGTTGCTGGCGTTGATCGCCGAACAGCCTTGCCACGGCTACGACCTGATCCGTCAGATTGAAAGCATGTTCGATGGCGCCTACAGCCCGAGCCCCGGCGTGATTTATCCAACCCTGACCTTTCTTGAAGAAAGCGAATTGATCGAAGGCAGCGCTCACGGCGGCAAAAAACACTACGCCATCACTGAGACGGGTCGCGCGTCACTGACCGAGCAAGCCGTGGCGCTGGACGGCGTCCGCATGCGCATCGACGTCAGCAAGCGTTCCTTGCGAGGTCACGAACGGCCGCCGGAAATCCATGAAGCCGTGAACAATCTGCGTCACGCCATGCATCTGCATGATGGCCGCTGGAGCCCCGAGGAAATCCTGCGGGTTCGCGACCTGCTCAATAACACCGCCAAAGCCATCGTCGATGGCCCTCAAGGTTCGGAGAAGTCGGTATGAATTCGCAACAATCGATCCACCGCGTCAGCCATGAAATCAAACGCCGTAAGTTGCAGGTGCTGCGCGTCACAGACATCACCCCGAAGATGCGTCGGATTACGCTGCACGGGCCGGAGCTGACCGGCTTTATCAGCCTGGGAACCGACGATCACGTGAAGCTGATTTTTCCGCGTACCCCAGAAGAACAGCAAGCGATGGAAACCCTGCAACTCGGCGCGCCGGATGACGGCCCGCGCCCGGCCATGCGCGATTACACGCCGCGTCGTTATGACGCCGAAAGCGGCGAACTGGACATCGACTTCGTGCTCCATGGCGAAGGTCCGGCCGCCACCTGGGCCGCACAGGCCGAACCGGGGCAGTTTTTGTACATCGGTGGCCCGCGTGGTTCGATGATCGTGCCGGATATGTTCGACAGCTACCTGTTGATCGGCGACGAGACCGCGCTGCCCGCCATCGCCCGGCGTCTTGAAGGCCTGCCGACCAATCGCTGCGCGCTGGTGGTGGTCGAGGTTGCGGATATGGGCGAACAGCAGGTGTTCCAGAGCCAGGCGCAAGTCGACGTGATCTGGATCGTGCGCGGCGAGCAAGACCTGGTGGACGTCACCCGCCGCCTGGAAATGCCCGAAGGCCAGCTGTATGCCTGGGTCGCCACCGAAGCGGCGTTGTCACGCAGGATTCGGCGCGTATTGCTCGGCGAATTCGGGCTCGATGAAGCGCTGGTCAAGTGCTCGGGTTACTGGCGGCTTGATGAGCGGGATGAGGGCTGAATCCCCGTTGGAGCGAGCGGGCGTTTACGCCCGACGCCCCTTGAATCGATCCACCCCCACCAACAACAAACCGACCCCGACAAACCCCGCCAATACCCCGCCGGCATTGATGAAGGCCTTGGCAAAGCCGATGGTTCCCGCATCAATGAAGGGGTACATGTAATCGCCGAGGGAATTGCCGCGCAGCAGCACGTAGGCAAAGTAGACAATTGGATAAAGAATCCACAGCAGCACATGTCTGAATTGCAACACGCCCTTGGGCACATACAGCCACCAATACCCCAGGAACATCAGCGGCATGACGTCGTGGAGCAATTCGTCCGCGACCCATTGCCAGCCTTCGGGTTGCCACAAATGGCGCAATAGAATGTTGTAGGCCAGACCGACCAGAACAATGCTGGTCGCAATCGCGCCGCACACTACGGGATGGCGAAAAAAACGCTGCGCCGCTGACGTGCTGCGGCTCAGCGCACAGGTCAGGGCGACCGCCGCCAACGTGTTGCTCAGTACCGTAAAAAAGCTGAAAAACCGCACTAATCCGCCAATCAGGCTGGCGTCGTCTGCCCAGCGCGCGAAGAAAATCAGATACAGCTGAATGACCAGTCCCGACCAGCCCAGGCTCGCGGCAATGATCGTGTAGCGGCGCTGTCCCTGCGCCGGTTGCGTGTGTTCGGCGTACATCGATGTTAATCCTTGTGGCCCAGGCTCCAACCCGGACAAAGTTACCAACCCTTGCTGCGGTGCAACTTCACGTACAGCGCTTCGACCTTTTCCCGAGCCCAGGGAGTCTTGCGCAAAAACGTCAGGCTGGACTTGATGCTCGGGTCGCTCTTGAAGCAGCGAATATCAATGCGCTCAGCCAGACCGGACCACTCGTAATGCTCAACCAGAGCGTTGAGGATCTGTTCCAGCGTCACGCCATGCAGAGGATTGGAATGCTGTGTTGTCATGCGGAACCTTCGAGTTGATGAGCAAGGGCGTTTCAAAGAGCTGCGCACCTTAGCCGAGCCTTCTGACAGCGGGAAGAGCTTAGCGTGCGAAGGCTGCCGATTGTCGCACTGCTAATGCCCATCAAAAGTGTAGGAGTTGTCCTGAAATAGTGTGCGCGGAGGACATCGCGGTCGCCCCTCAAGCTCACTGTTGCAGCCCTCGCAATGATCCATGTCAATTTCCCCGCTGTTTGCTGAGTCGTTAGCCCCCTATCATTGCCATCCTCAACGGCTGAATCGATTAATCCTGTTTTTTCGCTTCCTTCTCTCGTTTCTTCAAGTGCGAGATGCCGCTTTCGACCCTCACTCAATAACTTAAAAAGAATGCTCCTAATGTCCGATTACCCGAGACGATCTGCTGCCATCGCCGTGCCTGCTGTGTCGCGCCTGCAAACCATCCATGGCGTTTGCGGCCTGCTGGCACTGGGGCTTGCGACTTGCGCGCAGGCAGCACCCGCATTCGATGCCGACTCGCCCTGGATGCTGGGCGACTGGAATGGCAAGCGCAGTGAGCTTGCGCAGCAAGGGTATGACTTCAAGCTGGACTACACCTCCGAGACGGGCTCCAACCTGCATGGCGGTTACAACCATGACAAAGCCGTTCGTTACAGCGATCAATGGGCATTGGGCGCGCACCTTGATCTGCAGAAGATTCTCGGCTGGCACGATGCCGAGTTCCAGCTGACGGTGAGCAATCGTAATGGCGACAACATCAGTAATGACCGCGTCGGCGATCCGCGCACCGGCACGCTTTCGTCGTCCCAGGAAGTCTGGGGCCGAGGCAGCGTCACCCGCCTGACGCAGATGTGGTATCAGCAGAAATTCCTCGATCAGGCCTTGAGCATCAAGCTCGGCCGTTTTAATCAGGGCGAAGATTTCGGCACCTTCCCGTGCGACTTCCAGAACCTGGCGTTATGCGGCTCCCAGGTCGGCAACTGGGACGGCGGCATCGTCTACAACTGGCCGATCAGCCAATGGGCCATGCGCGTTAAATATCAGCTGACGCCTGAATTCTTTGCGCAGATCGGCGTGTTCGAGCAGAACCCCTCGAACCTGGAAAACGACAACGGCTTCAAGCTCAGCGGCAGCGGCACCCAAGGCGCGGTATTGCCGGTTGAACTGGTGTGGTCGCCAAAAGTTGCCGGTCTGCCAGGCGAATACCGCGCCGGTTATTACTACAGCACCGCCGACAGCCAGGATGTGTACAAGAACAGCAATGGTCAGTCAGCAGCCGCCACCGATGGCGCCTATCGCAGCGCTTCGAGCAAACACGGCATGTGGCTGAACCTGCGTCAGCAAGTCACCGCCGTCGATGGCGATTCCAGTCGCGGCCTCAGCCTGTTCGTCAACGGCACGCTGCACGACAAGAAAACCAACAGGGTCGACAACTATGTGGCACTCGGCGGCTTCTACAAAGGTCCGTTCGATGCCCGCCCGCAGGACGACATCGGTCTGGCCATCGCGCGCATTCACGTCAACCCGGCGTACCGCAAAAACACGGACGCACAAAATCGGGCAGCGGCGGTCTACGACTACAGCGACCCGGCCTTCATGCCGCTGCAAGACACTGAATACAACGCCGAGCTGTATTACGGCGTGCACGTCACCGACTGGCTGACCGTGCGTCCCAACCTGCAGTTCATCCGTCATCCGGGCGGTGTGGACAAGGTCGACGACGCGCTGGTCGCGGGCTTGAAAATCCAGTCGTCGTTCTGACCAACGGTTGATTTGAACTGTCGGTAATAGGTTTCAGCAACTAGCGTCAAAGTATCGCCACACGATTCGTCAGGAATCGGCGTCACGAATATAAAAGTTTCAATCACTTAATCTGTCACGGAGATTCACACTATGAGCACTGATGGTGCTTTCAGTCGATATCGCTTGCTACCGACGTTGCTCGGGCTGGTGATCTTGTTGATGGGCCTGATCATGTTGGCGGGGGGTGTCAAACTCCTGCAACTGGGCGGTTCGTTGTATTACCTGTTGGCCGGTATCGGTTTCGCCGTGACGGGCCTGCTGCTCATCACCGGACGCCGCGCTGCCCTGAGTCTGTATGCAGTGATTCTGTTTGCGAGCACCGTCTGGGCCTTGTGGGAAGTCGGCCTGGATTGGTGGCAACTGGTGCCGCGTCTGGCGTTGTGGTTTGCCCTGGGTATCGTCTTGTTGCTGCCTTGGTTCCGCCGCCCAGTGCTGCGTGGCCAACCCGGCGGCCTGGCGACCGGCGCGTTGAGCGTGGCCGTGGTGCTGGCCGGTGTTGCCGCGCTGGCCAGCCAGTTCACCCACCCTGGCGAAATCAAGGGTCAACTGGACCGCGACACCGCGGGCACCAGCAACACCGCACCGGCCATGCCCGACGGTGACTGGCAGTCCTATGGTCGTACGGCTTTCGGTGACCGCTATTCGCCGCTGGCGCAGATCACTCCGGAAAACGCCAACAAGCTGGTTCCGGCCTGGACCTATCGCACCGGCGATATCCCTGGCCCGAACGACCCAGGCGAAACCACGGCGGAAAACACCCCGCTCAAGGTCAACGGCATGCTGTATGTCTGCACGCCGCACAGCCAGGTGATCGCGCTGGATCCGGATACCGGCAAGGAAATCTGGCGCTACGATCCAAAAATCAGCACCCAGAATGCCGCCAACTTCAAAGGTTGGGCGCACATGACCTGCCGTGGCGTCTCATATCATGATGATGCCGCTTATGCCGCAGCGCCAGCGCAAAGCCCGGCCACTCCGGCCGTCGCGACTAACGGCAGCAGCAATGCCTGCCCGCGTCGGATCTTCCTGCCGACTGCCGACACGCGCCTGATCGCGCTGAACGCTGACACTGGCAAGGTCTGTGAAGACTTCGGCAACCAAGGCGCTATCGACCTGAGCGCCAATATCGGCACCTTCGCACCTGGCGGTTACTACTCCACTTCGCCACCCGCGGTGACCAAGGATCTGGTGGTTATCGGCGGCCACGTCACCGATAACGTTTCGGTAGACGAGCCTTCCGGCGTGATCCGTGCGTTCGACGTCCACACCGGCCGTCTGGTGTGGAACTGGGACAGTGGCAATCCGGACGACACCACGCCGCTTGCCGAGGGCCAGAAGTACACCCGCAACTCGCCCAACATGTGGTCGATGTTCGCGGTCGATGAAAAGCTGGGCATGCTTTACCTGCCGATGGGCAACCAGACCCCGGATCAATGGGGCGGCAATCGCACGCCGGAGTCGGAAAAATACAGCGCAAGCATTGTGGCGCTGGATATCGCGTCCGGCAAAGTACGCTGGAACATGCAGCTCACTCACCATGACCTGTGGGACATGGACGTGGGCGGTCAGCCGACCTTGCTGGACATGAAAACCGCAGATGGCGTCAAGCCAGCGGTACTGGTATCGACCAAGCAGGGCAGCATTTATGTGCTGGACCGCAGCACCGGTCAGCCGATCATCCCGATCAACGAAATCCCGGTCCCTCAGGGCGCGGTGGCAGGCGATCACACTTCGCCGACGCAACCGAAATCCGACCTGAACTTCATGCCGCCGCCCCTCAAGGAGCGTGACATGTGGGGCGTGACGCCGTTCGACCAGATGCTGTGCCGGATTGACTTCAAATCCCTGCGTTACGACGGCCCGTTCACCCCGCCGTCGCTGCAAGGTTCGCTGGTTTATCCAGGTAACTTCGGTGTGTTTGACTGGGGCGGCATTTCAGTCGATCCGGTACGCCAGATCGCCTTCGTCAACCCAAGCTACATGGCCTTCCGTTCGAAACTGGTGCCGGCGGCCGAAGTCGAAGGCGGCCCAGGTCGCAAAAGCGAAACCGAAGGCGTGCAGCCCAACAAAGGCGCGCCATACGGTGTGATCCTCGAAGCACTGCTGTCGCCGATGGGCTTGCCTTGCCAGGCGCCGGCCTGGGGTTATGTCGCGGCGGTCGACCTGACCAATCACAAAACCATCTGGATGCACAAAAACGGCACCGTGCGTGACAGCTCGCCGGTTCCTATCCCGCTGTCCATGGGCGTGCCAAGCCTGGGCGGGACGTTCACCACCGCCGGTGGCGTCGCATTCCTGAGCGGCACGCTTGACCAATACCTGCGCGCCTACGATGTTCGTAACGGCAAGCAGTTGTGGGAAGGCCGCCTGCCAGCAGGCGCGCAAACCACGCCGATGACTTACACCGGCAAAGACGGCAAGCAATACGTGCTGGTCGTGGCGGGCGGTCATGGTTCGCTGGGCACCAAGCAAGGCGACTACGTGATGGCGTTCAAACTGCCGGATTGATGGTTCGCTGAGGCAATGAAAAAGCGGCTGTCGAAAGATGGCCGCTTTTTCGTTATGGGGCAGTTCGTAGGACTGGCTTTAGCCGGGAGCACGCTCTCCCGGCTAAAGCCAGTCCTACTTCTCGATCACATCCCCACGCATCGGCGCCAGGCGGGCGATCAGGCGGTTCTGGTTGGGTACGGAAATGCCTTCGGCGTCCATGGCGTCGATCAGGTCTTCCACCAGCGCGTTGAAGTCGCTGCGCGTCAGGTTCTGCCCCTTGTGGGATTCAGCCATGCTGTCGCCGGAATAGCGACAGGGGCCGCCCGCTTCAACGCACACCTGTTCGACCAGTTTGTCGCGCAGGCGCACGATATCGACCTTTCTGAAGTGCTCGACAATGCGCCGGTCCTTGGCGATGTTCAGCAACATGCCTTCGATTATCCGCTGGATACCGGGACGCTCGCCCAAAGCCAGATACAAGCTGTCATCTTGTGGCGGCTGTTGCGCACAACCGACCAGCAAGGCAATCAACAAACCGCTCAACAGGCGCATGTCAGAAACTCCCCTGAATGGACAGATAGGCCCCGTTCTGGTCATCCAGGGTGGCGATTTCGCCCAAACGCGCGTAAGCCAGTACTACCGACAAATGCTTATTGGGGAAATATCCGACGAACAAATCAGCCCAATCGCTTTCGCCTGCAAAAGCAAGGTTGTCAGGCTTTTCCCGGTATTCCACGCCCAGCGCCCAGCGTGGATTGAAGAGGATGGCCACCGAACCTTCCTTCAACACGCTGCGGGTATCGCGGCGGTCGCCACCGAACCCCAGCAAGCCGGTTTCGTTGGCGCGGCTATAACGCAAACCGCCGTTGAGTACCACGTTGTAACCAAACGCGGCGCCCATCAACAAGCGGCTGGCGGTCAGATAACCTTCCACATCCGAATCACGCCTGGCGCCCACCAGAGCAGGGATCAGGAAGTCGTTCTGGTGCTTGTATTCGAGGCCCAGAGCCACCTGCGGCAAGCTGTCGTAGATCAGATCACCGAACAACCGGACCTTGAGGCCAAAGATATCCTGAGTGAGATTGTCGTCCGGCAGGCTTAGCTTGTGCTGCAGTGTGCCCAGATCAAACCGCTGATGGGCGTACGACAATTCCACACGATTGCCGTATGCAACCGACATACCTGCAACGTCCAGGGTGTAATCCGGCAGATCGACATGGGTGGCAAATACACTGCTACCCCATTCGCCCTGTTCGCCGTAACCGGTCAATACTGCCCAGGGAATGATCCCGCCGCCCGCTGCCCCTTCAATGCTTGACGCACCGCCGGTGGCGATCAGCCGGCCGTTATCGGCCTCGACGGTTTGTACGCAGGCGCCCAAGACACAGCTCAACACCGAGCTCAGCACAACCGAATATCTGTAAGCCATGTTTCAACGAACCATCAGGCTGGGTGAATAGGTAGAAGCGCTCATCCATGCCTCAAAGGCCACCGCGGTCAACGGGCGGCTGATCAGATAGCCTTGCGCCGTGTCGCAATGCCAGCGCTCAAGCAGGCGCAGGCTGTGCTCATACTCGACGCCTTCGGCGACCACCTTGAGGCCCAGGTTGTGGCTCATCTCGATGGTGGAACGCACGATCACGGCGTCTTCGCTGGTTTCATCCAGGTTACGCACGAAGGATTGATCGATTTTCAACTCTTGCACCGGCAGCCGCTTGAGATGCGCGAGGGACGAGTAACCGGTGCCGAAATCGTCCACGGACAGGCTGATGCCACATTCGCGCAGCTTGTTGAGAACCGCCAGCGCGTGCTCTGGCTCACGCATGATCGCGCTTTCGGTGATTTCAAAAATCAGTTGCTCCGCCGGAACCTTGTACAAACGCAGCAAGCCGACCACACGCGCAGGCAAGTCAGCACTGAGCAGGTCTTCGGCAGAAATATTCACCGAAAGCTGGATGTGCAGGCCGCGCCTGGCCCACTCGGCCAACTGGCGCAGGGACTCTTCGATCACCCAACTGCTCAGTAATTGAATGCTCCCGGTGCGCTCGGCCAGAACGATGAATTCGGCCGGCGACACGTTGCCGAACTGCGGGTGCTGCCAACGCAGCAGCGCTTCAGCCTGGCGAACGCGGCCCTGGCGAATGTCCAGTTTGGGTTGGTAGTGCAAGGTCAGCTCGCCATTACGGCCAGCGTGGCGCAAATCGCGAATCAGGCTGATCTGGCGCTGGTGAGCCAGATCGCTGCCGTCTTGATAAACCTGCAAACGGCCCGGCATGCCAGCCGCGTCCTGGCGAGCAATGGCCGCGCGCTTGAGCAACTCCAGTGCCGAGTCGCCGTGCTCCGGGTACACCGCAATGCCGATGCTGCATTCCAGCGTCACGTCGTGGCTGTCGATGCGTTGTGCGTGGCTCAGCAAGCGCTGCAGCTGGTCGGCAGTGGCCACCGCGCCGTCGCTGCCCTTATGGTCCAGCAACAGGAGAAATTCGTTGGCTGTCAGGCGAGCGACCGTATCGCCGGGGTTCAGGCTGGCTTGCAGCCGCTGGCCGACTTGCTGCAACAGCTCATCTACGCCTGCGGCGCCGCAGACCTGGTTGATCGCCAGGAAGTTATCGATCCCCAGATACAACAACGCCATGGAACGCTGCGCGGTAATCGAACTGCCCAGACGTTCCATGGCCAGCGCCCGGTTAGGCAAGCCGGTCAGCGAGTCATGCAGGGCGTTGTGCGCCAATTGATGCTCACGCACGGCGATCCCCTGCTGCATCGCGTTGATCGCCCCGGCAAGCATGCCCAGTTCGTCGCTACGCGCCATGCCCACTGGCGTTTTGTAATCACCGTTGCCAATACGTTTGGCCGCCAGTGCCAGGATCTGCACCGGCATCGATACACTGCGCGCCAGGATCAACGTACCGATCAACGAGGCGAGCAACGCAATGATGGAGATCCAGAAGATTTTTTGATCCAGCGGCGCGAACGCAAGCATGGCTTTGTCGATCGGGCTTTGCAGTAGCGCAATGACCTGCTCGCCACGGCCGTCGGTGACGTTGTCGACCACAATGGTCTGACTGAGAAAACTCTGGTCAGAATGCTGGGTCATGCGCACCTGTTCAATCGAAGCCGTGAGCATCAGATCCACGAGACTGGCCTGCATTTCAGCTGGCTGAGTGCTGATCAGTTGCCCCGCAGCGCCGTGCTCCACGGCCAGAAACGAGACCTCCAGATTACTCAGCGAACGCAATTGCTGGGCGAAGGCCTGGTCCATGATGAAACCCATGACCACCCGGCCGATGGGCAGCGGCGCGAGAACCGTGCTCTCAACCAGCAAATGGGGCTGTCCACCGCCGGGTACGATGACCATCGATTGTTTGTTGAGCCTGGCCTCGCGCAATGCCTGCTCGAAGGGAAACGGCGAGCCTTCGGCCACCGCTGGCACCGTACTGGCGATGACCTTGCCGTCCATGCCCAGCAAGAACATGTCCGAGGCGTTGATGCGGCCGCCATGATTGCGCAGCACCGAACGAATGGTCGATGCATCGACGCTGGCCACTGCGTCGCGAAACCCGAAATCGGCTGAAAGCAGCTGCACACCGCCGCGCAGTTGTTTACCGCGCATATCCATCAGGCCTTCGAAAACCCGGCGACCGACCTCAAGCTGGGCCTGGGCCTGGGAACGAACGGCATCGCCGGTCGCGGCTTTCACCGCGAAGAACACGGCACCCAACACCACGACCAACAAGGCGATCAATACGAAGGCAATCCGTGCCTGAAAGCTGGTGCGCAGGTTCATTCATGGGCCGCCTTGTGAAAGGCATCGCCAAACGTCGTGGGTGCCGGGGCGACGGATGGGTCATCGCCGCTGTCCACCGCCAGACTGAAGCGCCGGGTCAGACCTGAAGCCGGAACGTCCATATCCCCCCCGGATACTGGCTGCATGTCGGCGACCTTCGGATACCAAAGTGTTGCGACGTACCGGCCGGCCGGAAGTTGATCGAGCGTCACGTTGCCATTGCTGTCGCTGACGGCAAACCAGGGATCGTCGGTGACATAGATGTAACCGAGCATCCAGTCGTGAATATTACAGCCCAGCACCACGACGCCGGGTTTATCAAACAGCAGCGGATCAGACGGAGTGCCGCCATACAACCGCAGTTCAAAGCGTTTGGCGGGCGAGAAGGAATACACCTGATGACGGATGTTGTCGCTGTTGGGGAATTTGACCGCAGTGCCCGTTCGCACGGCCAGCACATGCGGGACGAATTCCTTGTCGCGCTGGTCCATGTCGGCCTTGAGCGCTACGGCGGGCCTGCCTGCCGCACCTTGCAGGGTCAGTACCGCGCCGACCAACGGTTTGCCGTTTTGATTGATCAACTGCGCAGTCAACGTCGCCGCCGACGCTGAACCCATGCACATCGCGCAAATCGCCGGCAGGATCAGAAAAGATAGAAGTGTGTTCATACAGTGTCAGTCCGCAACGGCAAGCCGGTAATAAGAGCGCCAGCCTTGGCATCGAAGTGCCCGTCGCAGGCTAATTGTCGCGGCGGCACGGAGGTTCACGCATAAAAAAGTCAGGCGCCGTAAGCGTCCGTTGATCAGCGCGAGGCGGATTATTGATGGCCCAACGCCTTGTTTTTATCCCCTTCACAAATGCTATCGACCGCAGCCATTGAAACCTGAGCGACATCGCCCCATCTAAGAGCCATGTTCAATTGTGCAGGTGCCCCATGAGCGACCAGCAAGCAGACTCACACGATTTGCCAGATGAAGTAGACGCTGAGCACGAAGTAACCCTGAGTTCCACCAGCACCTCGCTCGCCTTGCCTGGGCAGAACCTGCCGGACAAGGTCTATATCATCCCGATTCACAACCGCCCTTTCTTCCCGGCACAGGTGTTGCCGGTCATCGTCAATGAAGAGCCGTGGGCCGAAACGCTGGAATTGGTGAGCAAGTCCGAGCACCACTCCCTGGCGCTGTTCTTCATGGACACCCCGCCGGAAGACCCGCGTCACTTCAATACCGACGCATTGCCCGAATACGGCACGCTGGTGAAGGTGCACCACGCCAGTCGCGAAAACGGCAAGCTGCAGTTTGTCGCCCAGGGCCTGAGCCGGGTGCGCATCAAGACCTGGCTGAAGCATCATCGCCCGCCGTACCTGGTGGAAGTCGAGTACCCGCATCAGCCCAATGAGCCGACCGATGAGGTCAAAGCGTATGGCATGGCCCTGATCAACGCGATCAAGGAGCTGCTGCCGCTCAACCCGCTGTACAGCGAAGAGTTGAAGAACTATCTCAATCGCTTCAGCCCCAACGATCCGTCGCCGCTGACCGACTTCGCCGCAGCGCTGACCTCGGCGACCGGCGTCGAGCTGCAACAAGTGCTCGATTGCGTGCCCATGCTCAAGCGCATGGAAAAAGTCTTGCCGATGCTGCGCAAGGAAGTTGAAGTGGCACGCCTGCAGAAGGAAATCTCTGCCGAGGTGAACCGCAAGATCGGTGAGCACCAGCGTGAGTTCTTCCTCAAGGAGCAACTCAAGGTCATTCAGCAAGAGCTGGGCCTGAGTAAGGACGACCGCAGCGCCGACATCGAACAGTTCGAAGCCCGCCTGGAAGGCAAAACCCTGCCGCCGCAGGCGCGCAAGCGCATCGACGAGGAAATCGGCAAGCTCAAGGTGCTGGAAACCGGCTCGCCGGAATATGCCGTTACCCGTAACTATCTCGACTGGGCGAGCTCGGTGCCGTGGGGTGTGTTCGGCAAGGACAAGCTGGACCTCAAGCACGCCCGCAAGGTGCTCGACCAGCATCACGCGGGTCTGGATGACATCAAGGCGCGCATCCTCGAATTCCTCGCGGTCGGCGCTTATAAAGGCGAGATCAGCGGCTCCATTGTGCTGCTGGTCGGTCCGCCGGGCGTCGGTAAAACCAGTGTCGGCCGTTCCATTGCCGAATCCCTGGGCCGGCCGTTCTATCGTTTCAGTGTCGGCGGCATGCGCGATGAAGCAGAGATCAAGGGCCACCGTCGCACCTACATCGGCGCCCAACCGGGCAAGCTGGTGCAGGCGCTCAAGGATATGGAAGTGATGAACCCGGTCATCATGCTCGATGAAATCGACAAGATGGGCCAAAGTTTCCAGGGCGATCCCGCCTCGGCGCTGCTGGAAACTCTCGACCCGGAACAGAACGTCGAATTCCTCGACCATTATCTGGACCTGCGTCTGGACCTGTCCAAAGTGCTGTTCATCTGCACCGCCAACACTCTCGACTCGATTCCCGGCCCGCTGCTCGACCGGATGGAAGTGATTCGCCTCTCCGGTTACATCACCGAAGAGAAACTGGCCATCGCCAAGCGTCACCTGTGGCCCAAGCAGCTGGCAAAAGCCGGTGTGTCCAAAGGCAGCCTGGCGATCAGCGACAACGCCCTGCGGGCGGTGATCGACGGTTATGCCCGAGAAGCCGGTGTGCGACAGCTGGAAAAACAGCTGAGCAAAGTGGTGCGCAAGGCCGTGGTCAAGCTGCTGGACGAGCCCAAGTCGGTGATCAAGATCGGTCCCAAAGATCTCGAAGCCTCGCTGGGCATGCCGGTGTTCCGCAATGAACAAGTCCTGTCCGGGACCGGCGTGATCACGGGTCTGGCCTGGACCAGCATGGGCGGCGCGACCTTGCCGATCGAGGCAACGCGGATTCATACCCTCAACCGTGGCTTCAAACTCACCGGCCAGTTGGGCGATGTGATGAAGGAGTCTGCTGAAATCGCCTACAGCTACGTCAGCTCGAACCTTGAACAGTTTGGCGGCGACCCGCGTTTCTTCGACGAAGCCTTTGTCCACTTGCACGTACCCGAAGGCGCGACGCCCAAGGACGGTCCAAGTGCTGGCGTGACCATGGCCAGCGCCTTGCTGTCCCTGGCGCGCAATCAGGCACCGAAAAAAGGCGTGGCGATGACCGGCGAGCTGACCCTGACCGGGCATGTCCTGCCAATCGGCGGCGTGCGGGAGAAGGTGATTGCGGCCCGTCGGCAGAAGATCAACGAGCTGATCCTGCCGGAACCCAACCGTGGCAACTTCGAAGAACTGCCGGACTACCTGAAAGAAGGCATCACCGTGCATTTCGCCAAGCGCTTTGCGGATGTGGCGAAGGTGTTGTTCTAGCAGGTAATTGCCCTACAGCCTCGTTCCAGCAGAATCGGCTATTCTCCAGTCTCGTCAAACGAGACTGGAGCCTCCATGACCCCCGCCCGTCTAATCGCCCCGCTAAGCCTGTGCCTGCTCGCTGCCTGTGCGCAGCAACCGCGCCATATCGTCACCCTCGAAAAACAAAGCGAATGCCCGCTGACCTTGAAAACCGGGCAGATCCTGATGCTGACGCTGCCCAGCACGCCGACCACCGGCTACCGCTGGCAGATCCAGAACCCGGCGCAGGGCATCCTGCGCAGCATGGGGCCCGAGGTGTACAGCAACCCTGAAGACAAAAATATGGTCGGCAGTGCCGGCCAGTCGGTATGGCGCTACAAGGCGTCCGACGCTGGCAGCGGTCACCTGATGATGGTTTATCAGCAGCCTTGGGCGCCGGAAGTCGCGCCGGAACGCACTTTCGACTGCGTGATTACCGTCAATGAGTAACTTTTAGCCAACTCTGCGCAGATGAGGTTTGGGCCCTGACGTGGAATTGGCTAAAATGCCGCACTTTTCAGCCCTACGCCGGAACTGCCGTGAGCAAAGAACCCGACCGCCTATTCGCCCAGCCCCTTGCCCAGGTGCCGGACTTCGCCTTCAACGAGGACGTGGTGCGGGTGTTCCCGGACATGATCAAGCGCTCGGTGCCCGGTTATCCGACGATTGTCGAAAATCTTGGTGTGCTCGCGGCGCAATTCGCACAACCCAATAGCGTGCTGTACGACCTGGGCAGCTCACTGGGTGCCGTGACTCAAGCCTTGCGTCGCCATGTGCGAACCGAGGGTTGCCAGGTCATTGCTGTGGATAACTCGGCGGCCATGGTTGAGCGCTGCCGCGAATACCTCAATGGACAGGACTCGATGTTTCAGGAGTTGCTGCCGGTGCAGGTCATCGAAGGCGATATTCTGGCCCTTGAGTTCCAGCCAGCCTCGGTGGTGGCACTCAATTTCACGCTGCAGTTCATCGCCCCCGAGCTGCGTCTGAGCCTGTTAAGCCGTATCCGCCAGTCACTGGTGCCGGGCGGCGCGCTGATTCTGTCGGAGAAGCTGCGCTTCAATGACGAACAGGAACACGCTCTGCTCACCGATCTGCACGTCGCCTTCAAGCGCGCCAATGGCTACAGCGAACTGGAAATTGCCCAGAAACGCAGCGCCATCGAAAACGTGATGAAGCCCGACAGCCTCGACGAACACCGCCAGCGCCTGCTTGATGCAGGATTTTCCAAGGTGGTGCCCTGGTTCCAATGCCTTAACTTTGCCTCGTTGATTGCCCTGCCATGATTGATCTCGCTCCTCTGGTCCGCCGTCTGGCGGGCACTCCCTTGGCTGAATGGGCCAACGGCCTGCAAGCGCAGCTCGATACCAAGATGACCAAAGGCCACGGCGATCTGGAACGCTGGCAAGGCGCGCTGAATGCCTTGCCCGATTTGAAGCCGACCCGCGTCGATCTGGCGGACAGCTTTACCCTGGACGCCGAATGCGACGGCGAAACCCGCACTCAGGTGCGCAAGGCGCTGTTAGGCCTGTCGCCATGGCGCAAAGGGCCGTTCGATGTGTTCGGCGTGCATGTGGATACCGAATGGCGCTCGGACTGGAAGTGGTCGCGGGTTGCCCCGCATCTGGACCTCAAGGGCAAACGCGTCCTTGATGTTGGCTGCGGCAATGGTTATTACCAGTGGCGCATGCTCGGTGCCGGGGCTGACAGCGTGATTGGCGTCGATCCGAACTGGCTGTTCTTCTGCCAGTTCCAGGCCATGCAGCGCTTCCTGCCCGACCTTCCGGCCTGGCATTTGCCGTTCACGCTTGAGGATTTGCCAGCACGGCTGGAAGGCTTCGACACAGTGTTTTCCATGGGTGTGCTGTATCACCGCAAGTCACCCATCGATCACTTGCTGGCGCTCAAGGATTGCCTGGTCAAAGGCGGTGAGCTGGTGCTGGAAACCATGGTGATCGAAGGCGACGCGCATCAGGTGCTGGTCCCTGAGGACCGCTACTCGCAGATGCGCAACGTCTGGTTCCTGCCTTCGGTGCCGGCGCTGGAGCTGTGGCTGCGCCGTGCAGGCTTCGTCGATGTGCGCTGCGTGGACGTCAGCGTCACCACGGTCGAGGAACAGCGCGGCACGGAATGGATGCGCTTCCAGTCCCTGAGCGACTTTCTCGATCCGCAAGATCACAGCAAGACCGTGGAAGGCCTGCCCGCGCCGATGCGGGCGGTGATTGTGGGGCGCAAGCCTTGACCTTGTGAAGATCCGGTAGGAGGGGACTTGTCCCCGAAGACGCCAGTGCAGACGCTGAAGATCTTCCTCGGCATACCTGACGCCTTCCCGGACAAAGTGGCCGGTCCTGCCGAGCCTTACCGCGAACAGTTTTAGCCCTTATAAGCCGCCGCCAGAATCAACGCCTTCATCTCCGCCACGGCTGATTTAAAGCCGACAAACAGCGCGTGAGCCACCAGCGCGTGGCCGATGTTCAGCTCGTTCACACCTTTGATCGCCGCGACGGCTTCGACGTTGTGGTAATGCAGGCCGTGCCCGGCGTTGACGATCAAACCTTCAGCCAGACCAAAGGCGACGCCATCAACAATGCGTTGCAGCTCGTCAGCGACAGCCGTCGGGGTTTGCGCGTCGGCATACCGGCCGGTGTGCAACTCGATGGCCGGCGCACCCACACGCCTGGACGCGGCGATCTGCCGCTCATCGGCATCGATGAACAGCGACACTTCACAGCCAATCTTGCTCAAGCGTTCAACGGCCGCCTGAATGCGCGCTTCCTGACCTGCGACGTCGAGACCGCCCTCGGTGGTCAATTCCTGGCGGGTTTCCGGCACCAGACAGACATGCGCGGGGCGCAGGCGCTCGGCGAACGCCAGCATGTCCTCGGTCACGCCCATTTCGAAGTTCATGCGCGTCTGCAACACGTCCTTGAGCAGCAGCACATCACGTTCCTGGATATGGCGGCGGTCTTCACGCAAATGCACGGTGATGCCATCGGCGCCCGCCTCTTCGGCATCCAGCGCGGCCTTGACCGGGTCCGGGTAACGCGTTCCCCGGGCCTGACGCAACGTGGCGACGTGATCGATATTGACGCCAAGAAGGATGCGAGTGCTGTGAGTCACGGGTGTCTCCTCAAAGATGGGCGGAACAGGTCGGTGAGCATAAAGCCTGTTTATGGCTTGCGAAACAGTTCGCGACTGACTAATGGTCGGCCGCCCAAGTGAACGGCCAATGCCTGACGCATCAACCGCTTGGCGGCCGACAACGCTCCCGGCGCGCTCCAGTCGGCTTCGGCCATGGCCAGCAGTTCGACGCCCTGGAACAGACCGGGCTGCAACAGATACACCCGCTCCAAGCCGGCGTCCACTTGCAGACGGTACATGCCGTCGCTGGCCAGCGGTTCGCCATTGATATCCATGTCCAGCGCGAAACCGTAGCCGAGATCGTCGAGCAGGCGCCATTCGAAAGAACGCAACAGCGGTTCCAACGGACGCCCCTCGGCCAGAGCCAGCAAAGTTGCAGCGTAGTGATCAAAAACAGCGGGATGGGGATCTTCGGCGGGCAACAGGCGAATGATCAGCTCATTGAGGTAAAGGCCGCTGAACAGCGCCTCGCCTATCAGCCAGCTGGCCACGCCCGAGGCTTCCATGCGCCCGACATTCTTCAGTTCGCCACGGCCACGAAATTCGATCTCCAGCGGTACAAACGGACGCGCCAGGGTGCCGGCCTTGCCACGCGCACTGCGCAGCACGGCGCGCAAGCGACCTTGCGGCGTGAGGAAATCGACGAGTGCGCTGTTCTCACGGTACGCCCGGCTGTGCAACACGTAAGCAAGTTGGCCGATTGGCGCGCTCATTGTTCAGGCTGGCTCGAAAGAGGCGAAGACAAGGCAGGAATGTAACTGCCCATGGCAGAGCGCAGCGAAGGCTCCACCATTGGGCATTGAGCTTACAGGTCGCCGTAGCCCAACGAACGCAGGGCGCGCTCGTCATCGGACCAGCCGCCTTTGACCTTGACCCAAAGGTTGAGCATGACCTTGGAGTCGAACAGCAGCTCCATGTCGCGGCGCGCGTCGGTGCCGATGCGCTTGATGCGCTCGCCCTTGTCGCCAATGATGATTTTCTTCTGGCCATCACGTTCGACGAGGATCAAGGCGTGAATGTGCAGGGTTTTGCCCTGCTGCTTGAACTCTTCGATTTCAACGGTGATCTGGTACGGCAGCTCGGCACCCAACTGCCGCATGATCTTCTCGCGAACCAGCTCGGCGGCCAGGAAGCGGCTGCTGCGGTCAGTGATCTGGTCTTCCGGGAAGAAGTGCTCGTTTTCCGGCAGGTGCTTGGCAATCAGGGTTTCCAGCGCTTCAAGGTTGTGCCCGTGCTGCGCGGAAATCGGCATGATCGACGCATTGGGCAGCTGACCCTGCAGCCATTCCAGATGCGGCATCAGCTCGGTCTTGTCTTCCAGGCGGTCAGTCTTGTTGATCGCCAGGATCACCGGGCCCTGCACGTACTGCACGCGCTCAAGCACCATCTGGTCTTCGTCGGTCCAGCGCGTACGGTCAACCACGAAAATAACCACATCAACGTCTTTCAACGCGGCCGATGCGGTCTTGTTCATGTAGCGGTTGAGCGCTTTTTCGCCATTCTTGTGCATGCCCGGGGTATCGACATAGACCGCCTGGATGGCGCCTTCGGTCTTGATACCCAGCATGTTGTGACGCGTGGTCTGCGGCTTGCGCGAAGTGATCGCCAGCTTCTGACCCAGAATATGGTTGAGCAGCGTGGATTTGCCCACGTTCGGGCGGCCGACAATGGCGACATAGCCACAGCGTGTTGCGATTGAATCATTCATGGCCGTTCTCCACGCCAAGGGCAATGAGTGCTGCGGCCGCTGCTACCTGTTCGGCAATGCGACGGCTGACACCCTGACCCCGGCTTTTTTCATTCAATAAGGTGATCTCACATTCGACGAAGAAAGTTCGGCAATGCGGTTCGCCCTGGATATCCACCACTTCGTAACGCGGCAGGTCACAGGCACGCGACTGGAGAAACTCCTGCAGCCGGGTCTTTGGATCTTTGTTGGTGTCGACCAGCGTCAGGCTGTCGAACTCGGTGGTGAGCCAGTCCAGAACCCGCTCACGCGCCGCGTCCATGCCGGCATCAAGGTAGATCGCACCAATCAGCGCCTCAAGTGCATCGGCAAGAATCGACTCGCGACGAAAACCGCCGCTCTTCAGTTCGCCGGAACCCAGACGCAAGTACTCGCCCAGATCGAAACCACGCGCCAGCACGGCCAGGGTTTCGCCTTTTACCAGACGCGCCCGCAGGCGAGACAACTGGCCTTCGCGCGCCTGTGGGAAGCGGTCGAACAAGGCTTCACCGGCGACGAAGTTGAGAATGGCGTCACCGAGGAATTCCAGACGCTCGTTATTGCGCCCGGCAAAGCTGCGGTGAGTGAGGGCCAGGACCATCAGTTCCTGATCCTTGAAGGTATAGCCGAGCTGGCGCTCCAGGCGACTCAACGAAACGCTCACGGTTTACCCACGCTGAATGTGTCGTCGAACTTGACCACCAGATCGATATTCTGGATCAGTGCTTCACGCTTCTCGTATTTCAAATGGGCGAGAAACTTGTTGTTTTCCACCGTCACACTTAACACCTTGTTCAAATCCAAATCCCGAATACTGTTGACCTGCATGCTTTTACCGACATAACTGTAGAAATCGCTGACCGTGGTGATATCCAGCGAAGGATTGGTCTCGACCGCCTCAATGGCGCTCTTGAGCGACCGGTGGTCCAGATAATGCGGGACCAGCTTGAAGGCCACATTGACGACAAACGCCAACAGCGCCAGCGCCAACAGCCATCCCACAAACGACAACCCTTTCTGCGAACCGGCGACTTTCATATGAAACCTCAAGGATGGCCCGTCGAAAGCGGTCGGCAGGATTGCTCCACTGCGACACCGATTCGAGCCAGCCCAAATGACATACGGCGCTGTATCACACAGCGCCGCATCGATTACTTGATCAACCCTACCCGCGAGAAGTTGGGCAGGTGACTCAATTTAGGCTCAGGCCAGCTCATCCATACGGCGAACGCCTTGCCGACAATGTTCTTGTCCGGAACCATGCCCAGCTCGTCCTTGGGAATACTCGGATCATCCCAGTAACGGCTGTCGTTGGAGTTGTCCCGGTTGTCGCCCATCATGAAGTAATGCGCAGCCGGAACCGTCCATTCACGATCAGGTGGCGCCCGATAACGGGTCATTTCCTGACGGATCTGATGCTCGACCTCGCCCAGCTTCTCGTTGTAAAGCTCCGCGCTGCCCAGCGTGCCCGGCTCAGTGCCGATCAACTGCTTGGCCACCAACTCACCATTGACGAACAGCTTCTTGTCACTGGTGTAGCGGATCTGGTCGCCCGGCAAGCCGACGACGCGCTTGATGTAGTTGACGCTCGGATCGCTCGGGAAGCGGAACACCATTACATCGCCACGCTGTGGATCGCCAATCTGAATGACTTTCTGGTCCAGCACCGGCAAACGAATGCCGTAGGAGAACTTGTTCACCAGAATGAAATCACCCACTCGCAGCGTCGGGATCATCGAGCCCGAAGGAATCTGGAACGGCTCAACCAGAAACGAACGCAGGACGAGAACGATGAACAGCACCGGAAAGAACGATTTGCCGTATTCGACCAGCAAAGGCTCTTTGTTCAGGCGCTCGACAACCTCGATGTCCGGCTGAGTGACACTGCCTTGATACGTCGAGATGGCCGTCCGGCGACGAGGCGCCAGGACGATCAGATCGAGTAATGCCAGCAGACCGCAGACAAAAACAGCGATGACTAACAACAGCGGGAAATTTAGTGACATAGGACCTGACTATTCCAACCTGAGCACTGCAAGGAAAGCTTCCTGTGGAATTTCCACGTTGCCGACCTGCTTCATGCGTTTCTTACCGGCCTTTTGCTTCTCCAGCAATTTACGCTTACGGCTGACGTCGCCGCCATAACATTTGGCCAGTACGTTCTTTCTCAGCGCCTTGACAGTGGTACGTGCCACAACCTGCCCGCCAATGGCGGCCTGGATTGCCACATCGAACATCTGCCGAGGGATCAACTCTTTCATCTTCTCGGTCAACGCGCGACCTTTGTAGTTCGCGTTGTCGCGGTGCACGATCAATGCCAGGGCATCGACTTTCTCACCATTGATCAGTACATCGAGCTTGACCAGGTTAGCGGACTGGTAACGATCGAAATGATAGTCCAGCGACGCATAACCACGGCTGACCGACTTGAGACGATCGAAGAAGTCCAGAACCACTTCGTTCATCGGCAGGTCGTAGCTCACTTGCACCTGAGTACCGAGGAACAGCATGTCGTGCTGTACGCCGCGCTTTTCAATGCACAGCGTAATGACGTTCCCGAGGTGCTCCTGGGGCACAAGAATATTGGCCCGCACGATCGGCTCGCGCGTGTCTTCAATGGTCGACAGATCCGGCAGCTTTGACGGGTTATCGACGTAAATCGTTTCGCCGGTCTTGAGCAGCAACTCGAAAATAACCGTCGGCGCAGTGGTGATCAGGTCCAGGTCGTATTCGCGTTCGAGACGCTCCTGAATGATCTCCATGTGCAGCATGCCGAGGAAGCCGCAACGGAAGCCGAAGCCCAGTGCATCGGAGCTTTCCGGCGAATACTGCAGCGACGAGTCGTTCAGCGTCAGCTTCTGCAGCGCTTCACGGAAGTCTTCGAAGTCGTCGGAGCTGACCGGGAACAGACCGGCGTAAACCTGCGGCTGAATGCGCTTGAAGCCAGGCAGCACTTCGACATCAGGCGTGGTGCTCAGGGTCAGGGTGTCGCCAACCGGCGCACCGTGAATGTCCTTGATACCGGCGATGATGAAGCCCACTTCACCGGCTTTCAGGTCAACCGTGGCCGTGTGCTTGGGAGTAAACACGCCCACGCTGTCGACCAGGTGCATCTTGCCGGTGGATTTGACGAGAATCTTGTCGCCCTTGCGGACCCGACCGTGACGCACACGCACCAGGGAAACAACGCCCAGGTAGTTGTCGAACCAGGAGTCGATGATCAAGGCTTGCAGTGGCGCTTCGATATTACCGGTCGGTGCGGGAATGGTATGGACCAGACGCTCCAGCACCAGGTCGACGCCCATGCCGCTCTTGGCGCTACAGGCCACGGCGTCAGTGGCATCGATGCCGATGATCTTCTCGATTTCTTCCTTGACGCGGTCCGGATCGGCCTGCGGCAAGTCCATCTTGTTCAGCACCGGCATGACCTCAAGGCCCTGCTCGATGGCGGTATAGCAGTTGGCTACCGACTGGGCTTCAACGCCCTGGCCCGCATCGACCACCAGCAGCGCGCCTTCACAAGCAGCCAGGGAACGGCTGACTTCATAGGTGAAGTCCACGTGGCCCGGGGTGTCGATGAAGTTCAGCTGATAGGTTTTGCCGTCGTTGGCCTTGTAGTGCAGCGTGACGCTATGGGCCTTGATGGTGATCCCGCGCTCGCGCTCAAGATCCATGGAGTCAAGTACCTGAGCTTCCATCTCGCGCTCGGACAAGCCGCCGCACATCTGAATGAAACGGTCGGCCAGCGTCGACTTGCCATGGTCAATGTGGGCGATGATGGAGAAATTGCGGATATGACTCAAATCACTCACGGATCAACACTCAAAAAGGTTGCAGGCAGTTTACCCGCCGAAAAATAGCCGGGAATTGTACCTGAAGTAACGCCGGGGCGTCACGTTCACAGGCGAGCGGATCGGCATTAGCCTGTGTGCCGCGCATAAGAAAGGGCGGTAATGACCGCCCTTTCTGGCTAACGCAAGCGACTACTCCGCAAGCTTGAAGGTGATGAAGCTGGCGCGACCCTGACGCAGCACACGCAGGGAAACCGAACGATTCTTCGGCAGGCCTTTTGCCACCTCAGTGAAGTTCTTCGCCGACGAGATCGCCTGATTGTTCAGGTGAGTGATCACATCGCCAGGCTGCAGACCAATCAATGCCGCAGGACCTTCCTGCACTTCCTTGATGATCACGCCGCCCTTCAGGTCGAGGCTTTTTTGCTGTTCGGCGGTCAGATCAGCTACGGAAACGCCCAGACGATTACTGCTGCGCTCTACGCCCGAACCGTCCGCCGCGCCCATTTCCTGACCTTCGTCCGGCAACGCGCCAACCGTGACTTCCAGTGTCTTGCGTTTGCCTTCGCGGATAACATCCAGCTGAATCTTGCTGCCATCTTTGAGGTTACCGACGATTTGCGGCAAATCAGCCGACATCACGATGGGATGGCCATTGGCATTGAGGATCACATCGCCCACTTGCAGGCCGCCCTTGGCAGCCGGGCCGTCTTCAAGTACCTGGGCAACCAGCGCACCGGCCGGCTTGTCCAGCCCGAACGATTCAGCCAGGTCTTTGTTGACCTCCTGAATGACGACGCCCAGCCAGCCGCGATTCACCTTGCCGCTGGCCTTGAGCTGATTGGCTACGTCCATCGCGACGTTGATCGGAATGGCGAACGAAAGGCCCATGAAGCCGCCGGAGCGCGTGAATATCTGGGAGTTGATCCCGACCACCTCACCCGACATGTTGAACAGCGGACCGCCGGAGTTGCCCGGATTGATCGCAACGTCGGTCTGGATGAACGGCACGTACGTGTCGTTGGGCAGGCTACGGCCTTTGGCACTGACAATGCCTTTGGTCGCCGAGTGATCAAAACCGAACGGCGAACCGATAGCCAGTACCCATTCGCCGACTTTCAACTTCTCGGAATCGCCCAGTTTCACGGTTGGCAAATCCTTGCCTTCGATCTTCAGCACGGCCACGTCGGTGCGCGGATCAGTGCCGATCAGCTTGGCTTTCAGCTCACTGCGATCGGACAGGCGAACCAGAATTTCGTCGGCGCCTTCAACCACATGGTTGTTGGTCAGGACATAGCCGTCAGCGGAAATGATGAAACCTGAGCCGAGGGATTGTGCTTCACGCTGACGATCCCCTTTGGGGGAGCCAGGCGCGCGCGGGCCCTGGTTTGGCATGCTGCGCTCAAGGAATTCGCGCAACATCGGCGGCAGACCTTCAAGATCCGGCATCTGCCCGGCGACCGCACGATCCGGCAATTTCTGGCGGGTACTGATGTTTACCACCGCGGGCGATGCTTGCTCGACGAGCGTGGTGAAGTCCGGCAACGCCTCGGCCTGGGCAGTAGCCACCTGGCCCAACATCAGCACAGCGGCCATCAGGGAAAGATAGGACTTAAAGCTTGGTATCAACATACGGCTCCCGTTAACGATGAGCATGATTAAGCAATACAGATCGAACGACACAACGGCTCGCGTGAAGCACTCGGAAAAAGCGCGCGGCCATCAGTCAGCATTTTTGGCTCGGAAACAACAAAGGCCAGAGCTGCGAAGCTGTGACCTATAGAAAAAAACGAGGATTTTTGCAACTTGCATATCTCACCAAACGTTTCAGCGAGTGCCCCAGCGGCCCCGAAAAGCCAGTCTATACGGCGTATCGGGCCCAAGATGAAAGCTTTTACATCTTGGGCCCGGATCATCGCCAAGCCGACTACTTTTTGCTCGGCGGGACGTCGGCGCTGCGCATGGAGAGCGCGATACGTTCGGCAGTCCCAAGCGGTATTTCACCGACAACCGTCACCATGGCATCACCTTTGGGCGTCGTCAGACGTCGTGATACTGCTACGGTAGGACCGAGCTGCGTACGGATATCAGTGACTGTCGCGGCACTCACCGGCTCGATAAACACCGAGAATCGCGAAAGGCCGTCGTCATACATGAGGCTGGAGACCAGCACTTTTGACATCGGGTCCATACGAGATGTATTGCTGGTCAGCTCGAAGCCGGGTGGAGTCCATTCGGAACGCCACGGACCGGGCTTGCCGGGTGCTTCAGGCTTGGCCTTGGTCAAATCGACTGGTTTGCAATCAGCGCTTGGCTGCAAGACCTGATCGGTCGGGATATCTGCCGTATCGAGTTCAGTGAACTGGAAACGCTCCAGCAACTGCCCCTTCTCGCTTAACAACAGCGATTTGAGTGGCAATGCGGTTTCGTTGTCCAGATGCAATTCAATGCCGAATCGATGCTGATCCTTGGGCGTCAGCGCAATAATTGTCGCCGCGCGGCCAGCCACTCTCGACTTGCCGACATTTTTCATGTCGTACAAAGCCGATAGTTTCTTTGGATCGAATGTTCTTGCCGGGGAATCAGGCAGATTGCTGACGCCCGCTTCAAGAGTACCGCTGACGCACTGGGTCAAACCATCGACGCGCAACACTTCCTGCGCGGAGCCATCCAGCTGAAGCAGATGCTCCCTGACCTTGCCACCGACCACGCGGTGCCAGATCCGATGGGTAGAAAAACTACCATTGCGCTCGTAAACGAAAGTACCTTGAAAGCTTTGTTGTTGCTGCGCCTGCGCAAGACGCTTGAGCATATCTTGCGCATCATCGGCATGAGCAGGGAGGACAAGCCACCCACCTAACAGCAACGGCAGTAGAGGGACGGCGCGCATGATCCTCCTTAACGGTTTTCCAGGCTGGCGGCGCGAGCGTAAGGCAGAGCGCTTTCAGTCCCCTTCAACGCAGCTTGCTGAGCATGTTGACGCAGGTAACCCGGCAAACGCTGATCATGCCAGCCAGCCTGGTTCTGCAATACACCGTTAGCCATCGGACCAGGTGCCTGCTCAGTGCTTTCTGTATAGCCAGCCAACACTGCCGGACCCTTCACTTGCGGGGTAGACAGCGCTGCAGGTTGTTGAGTCTGCTGTGCAAGTTGAGCACCGGCAATCTCGTCCTGGTTGTACAAGCGAACGCCAGCCAATACCGCAACAGTGACGGAGGCAGCAACTGCCAAACGACCCAGGCTACGCCAAGGACCACGACCGGCCTTGAGTGGGCTGACTTCATCGGCGATTGCGGCAGATACAGCAGCCGTAATATCCAGATGAGGGAGCAACAGCTCTTTATGCATGGCTGCACGGGCAATCTGATAACGAGACCATGTGGCACGTGTGTCCGCATCGTCAATGGCATTTAATACCCGACGTAATTCCAATTCGTCCGCTTCGTTATCCATCACCGCGGACAGCGATTCCTGCAGGGCTTCACGACTCATGGCGGTTCCTCTCTTGGCTATCGCCGCTGTCTCAGGATTCCTGCAACAAAGGCTGCAGGGCTTTATCGATGGCTTCCCGAGCGCGGAAAATCCGAGATCGCACGGTACCCACCGGACATTGCATGACGCTGGCAATGTCCTCGTAACTCAGACCATCGAATTCACGTAAAGTTAGAGCCGTACGCAAATCTTCTGGCAGCAGCTGGATGGTTCGATGGACAGTTCCTTCGATTTCATCCCGCAGCAATGCACGCTCTGGCGACTCGATGTCCTTGAGGCCATGATCGCCATCGTAGAACTCCGCATCTTCAGACCTTACATCGCTATCTGGCGGCCTCCGACCTCTGGACACCAAATAGTTTTTCGCCGTGTTAATGGCGATGCGGTACAGCCATGTGTAAAAGGCGCTGTCTCCGCGAAAGTTTCCAAGCGCGCGATAAGCCTTGATAAAAGCTTCCTGCGCAACGTCCTGGGCTTCATGGGTGTCGTGCACAAACCGCACGATCAACCCGAGAATCTTGTGCTGGTATTTCAGCACCAACAGATCAAAAGCTCGCTTGTCGCCGCGTTGTACGCGTTCGACCAGCTGCTGATCCTCTTCCTGGGTTAGCATGAACACTCCTCATTGAGCTTAAAGGAGCATTGCAACGGCCATTGTATCGGCTTGCATACATAGACTCGGGCTTCTCGCAAAAGTTCTCCCCCTCCAAGCAAGTTTCCGGCTGACACTCACAGGCCTGCACGAAAAACGCAGCTCGAACTAGGTCGGCTGCGCGAATAATCTTGTCGTCGAAATCGCTGGCAATGGCTGTAATTAGCCCCGCATTAAGCCGACGCTGTCCTTTTAAAGGCAACCTGCTATTGAGCCTGGGCGCTATCAAAAAGTTCCCAGATTTAACAATCAGGTGTAAGACCCACTTTACCTTTCCTGTAGGAAAAACTATCTAGCGCCGTATTACTCTGCGCCAAAGCCAACTGGAAATGGGTATGCACGATGCTTTGGACTGGCGCACAATCCCAAGCCGCTGTGGTTTCACAATGCCATAAAAGTGCGGCCATTGTGCCGTTCCACCCATACTTATACTAGTGGCCGCTTGATGCGGAATTCAGACATGAGCCAACATTTCCAACACGATGTACTGGTGATCGGCAGCGGCGCGGCAGGCTTGAGCCTTGCGCTGACATTGCCCGCTCATCTGAGCGTTGCGGTCTTGAGCAAAGGTGAGCTGGCCAATGGCTCCACATTCTGGGCTCAAGGCGGCGTTGCTGCGGTACTGGACGACACTGACACCGTGCAATCCCACGTCGAAGACACCCTCGATGCGGGCGGCGGCTTGTGCAATGAAGACGCCGTGCGATTCACCGTCGAGCATAGTCGTGAATCGATTCAGTGGCTGATCGATCAAGGCGTGCCGTTCACTCGTGACGATCAGACCAGCACGGAAGACGGCGGATTCGAATTTCACCTGACCCGTGAAGGCGGCCACAGCCATCGACGAATCATTCACGCGGCGGATGCCACCGGTGCCGCGATCTTCAAGACATTATTGGCCAGGGCCAAGGAACGGCCGAACATCGAGCTGCTGGAGCAACGTGTCGCGGTCGATCTGATCACCGAACGACGCCTGGGCCTGGACGGCAAACGCTGCCTCGGCGCCTACGTCCTCAACCGTAGCAGCGGGGAAGTCGACACCTATAGCGCGCGCTTCACGATTCTGGCAACGGGCGGTGCCGCCAAGGTTTATCTGTACACCAGCAACCCCGACGGCGCCTGCGGCGACGGCATCGCCATGGCCTGGCGTTCGGGTTGTCGGGTCGCGAATCTGGAGTTCAACCAGTTCCATCCCACTTGCCTCTACCATCCGTTGGCCAAGAGTTTTCTGGTGACCGAGGCGCTACGCGGCGAAGGTGCTTACCTCAAGCTGCCCAATGGCGAGCGCTTCATGCAGCGCTTCGATCCGCGTGCCGAACTGGCGCCGCGTGACATCGTGGCCCGCGCCATTGACCATGAAATGAAGCGCCTGGGCATCGATTGCGTTTATCTGGATATCAGCCACAAACCGGCAGACTTCATCAAGAGCCACTTTCCGACCGTTTACGAACGCTGCCTGGAATTTTCCATCGATATCACTCGCCAGCCGATCCCTGTGGTTCCGGCCGCGCATTACACCTGCGGCGGCGTCATGGTCGACGAGCATGGGCGCACCGATGTGCCGGGCTTGTACGCCATCGGCGAAACCAGCTTCACCGGTCTGCATGGCGCGAACCGCATGGCCAGCAATTCGTTACTGGAATGCTTTGTCTATGCCCGATCCGCAGCGGCCGACATTCTGCGCCAGCTGCCCGAAAGCGCTGCCCCGCAGAGCCTGCCCAGCTGGGACGCCAGCCAGGTGACCGATTCGGATGAAGACGTGATCATCGCTCACAACTGGGATGAGCTGCGGCGCTTCATGTGGGACTACGTCGGGATCGTGCGCACCAACAAGCGCCTGCAACGCGCCCAGCACCGGGTCCGCATGCTGCTGGATGAAATCGACGAGTTCTACAGCAATTACAAGGTCAGCCGCGATCTGATCGAGTTGCGCAATCTGGCCCAGGTGGCCGAGTTGATGATCAATTCAGCCATGGCGCGCAAGGAAAGCCGTGGCCTGCATTACACCCTGGATTACCCGGACATGCTGCCCGAGGCGCTGGACACTATTCTGGTGCCGCCCACCTACGCCGGCTGAACTTCAAGCGTACCCGCAGGCGCCGGTGCTCGTCCGGCGCCATTGCATCCCGGGGGATACACAGCCCGCACACCCACCGCGCACCTGAGCCGCCCTTGCCTGCCAACCGGAAGCGCAGCACCACGAGCAGCGGCAGCGCCATGCTGTCACGACGCAACTGCACAGCTTGCCAGCCATCGCGGCGATTCCACAGTTGCCACCCTTCGGTATTACGCCGCAGGGCGGTAAATGCGCGAGGACTGCCAAGCAAGATACGGCGCGGGATGATCCAGCACGCGTGCGCGGCGCACAGCACAACACCGCCGAGCAACGCCCACGTCGGGATATCCAGCAGATAAAGCGAGGTCAGTGCCAATAACTGGGCACTCAAATACGCCGCAAGCAGCCAACGGGACGGCTGCCAACGGCATTCGAATCGATCAGGCAGGCTGGACACGATCCAGAATCATGCGAACCATGCGCTGCAGCTCGGCGTCTTCCGACTCCGCGCGCTGCATGAACCAGCCGAACATATCCTGGTCCTCACACGTCAGCAGGCGGCGATACAGATCGCGGTCCGCATCGTTAAGCGTCGGGTAGACTTCCCGGACAAACGGTACCAGCAGCACATCCAGTTCAAGCATGCCGCGGCGGCTGTGCCAGTAAAGGCGGTTGAGTTCGACGTCTTCGACCATGGAGCGCTCCTCGAAATAGGCGCCGAGTATACAACTGCAGGCCAGCTGCGCGAACCGCACAATGGTCGCAGTAGTTTTCATGTACACATAATGAAGACTGGGCACTATTATGTGCCCCAGACTTTTCAGGCCCGCGAAGACCCATGTCCGATTCAGCTTTCTTCTGCCCGCTTTCCCACGAAGGGGTCCTTGCCGTACGCGGCGTGGACGCCAGTAAATTCCTGCAAGGACAACTGACCTGCAACCTCGACTACCTGAGCGATGCAAAAGCGACCCTGGGCGCGCGCTGCACGCAAAAAGGCCGCATGCAGTCGAGCTTCCGCATCCTGCTTGAAGGTGACGGTTGCCTGCTGGCGATGGCCAGTGAACTGATTGAGCCACAGCTGGCCGACCTGAAGAAATACGCGGTGTTCTCCAAGTCGAAACTGAGCGACGAGAGCGCTGCCTGGCTGCGCTTTGGCCTGCAGGACGGTGATGGCGCATTGGTCAGCCTGGGCCTGGACTTGCCGCAGGACACTGACTCGGTTGTTCGCGACAACGATTTGATCGCCATCCGCGTCTCCCCGGCCAGGGCCGAACTCTGGGTTCGCATCGAGCAAGCCGCCGATATTCGCTCGCGTCTGGCCGCACAATTGCCCGAAGGCACGCTTAACGATTGGCTGCTGGGGCAGATTCGTGCTGGTATCGGACAAGTGGTAGGGGCCACGCGGGAGGAGTTCATTCCGCAAATGCTGAACCTGCAAGCGGTCGGCGGCGTGAGTTTCAAAAAGGGCTGCTACACCGGTCAGGAAATCGTTGCGCGCATGCAATACCTGGGCAAGCTCAAGCGACGCTTGTACAGGCTGACACTCGCGCAACAGAGCGCTCCGGAGCCAGGTGCCGCGCTGTTTTCCCCGGTTCATGCCAGCGCCGTGGGTAACGTCGTGCTCGCTGCCCGGACGCAAGAAGGCGTCGAGTTATTGGCTGTTTTGCAGGCCGATGCGGCTGAAAGTGGTGATGTCCATCTGGGATCGGTTGAAGGCCCGAGGCTGCAACTGGCCGAACTGCCTTATGCCCTGGACAGCAAACTCGAAACCCAGCGCTGATACCGAACGAACGCCTGGGTTCGGTCAATGTCTGCTTATCTGCCCCGCCTCCGCCCTTCCGGGCCCGGAGGCCCCAGACTTCCCTTCGCCAACGAGATGCAACATGAGTGAAATGGCTGACGAAGTGCAGAGGAACTTGATCAAGGCCATCGATCGAGATGCCTTGTTTCTGCCTACCCTGCCGGAAGTAGCACTAAAAATTCGTCTCGCCGCAGAGGACACGGAAATAAGCATTGCTGCCCTGAGTAAAGTCATCGGCAGCGACACGGCGCTTTCCGCGCGACTGATCAAGGTGGTCAACAGCCCCTTGCTGCGCCCCAACTTTGAAGTCAGTGACGTCAACACGGCCATCACTCGGCTGGGCGTTATTTATAGCTGCAACCTGGCCATCGGTCTGGTGGTCGAGCAAATGTTCCACGCCAAGTCGCCAGTGGTCGAACGCAAAATGCGTGAAATCTGGCAACAAAGCCTGCAGGTGGCGGGCATCAGCTACGCACTGAGCAGCCGCCGCGCGCACCTCAGGCCTGACCAGGCGACACTGGCAGGGCTGATACATTTGATTGGCGTGCTGCCGATCCTGACTTATGCCGAAGACCACAACGAGCTGCTGTCGGACGAGGTCAGCCTCAACCATGTGATCGAGCAGATTCATCCGGTGATTGGCGAACGACTGCTGCGCTCATGGGATTTCCCCGAGCCGCTGGCTTTGGTGCCCGCCAGATTTCAGGACTTCACCCGAGTCTCGCAACGTGCCGATTACATCGATCTGGTGCAGGTAGCAACGGTGCACCTGCATCAAGGAACCGCGCACCCGTACAGCCAGATCGAGTTGAGCAGCCTGCCTGCGTTTCATCAACTGGGGCTGAACCTGAGCGGCGGCCACCTGGGCGCCGAAATGGATGAAGCCAAGCTCATGCTTTATTGAGCTGCACCCTCTCGTCAAACAAACCAACCCTCGCTCCAACGGCTTCGCGTAATCCTGTGGGAGCCGAGCTTGCTCGCGAATGCGTCTGGCCAGGCAATTGAAATGTCGATGGCTAACCCGATTCGCGGGCAAGCCTCGCTCCAACGAGGTTGGCGTTGAGGTTGGCTTATTGAGCCGTCACAAAGCTGACCCGCACTTTCAAACCCTGCTCGGCGCCGTCATGCAAACTGATCTGCGCCAGATGCGCCCGGCAAATCTCGCCGACGATGGCCAAACCCAGCCCCGATCCACTGCCCTGTTGACGACTGCGATAAAAGCGTTCGAAAACCCGGTCACGCTCGGTTTCAGGAATGCCGGGGCCGTCATCTTCCACCTCGAGGATGCCCGGAGCGCTGACCCGCAGAATCACATTGCCACCCGACGGCGTGTGCGCCAGGGCATTGTCGATGAGGTTGCTCAGCAATTCGTTGAGCAAGGTCGGCTCGCCCCGTAGCCAGACCGGGTCATCAGCTTCCAGTGCCAAGGCAACACCATGCGCGTGTGCCAGCGGTGCCATGGCCATGCCGAGTTCACGGGCCAGCTGGCTCAGATCCAGCAGCTGCGCGCCACCTTCGGCAATGGCTCGGGCGCCGTTTTCGATACGTGCCAGCGACAGCAACTGATTGGCCAGATGGGTCAGTCGATCGGTGCCTTGGGCCGCGCTTTCGAGGGTCGTGCGCCAATCGGCGGGCTCGTGCGAGCGCAGACCCAACTCGACCCGCGCCTTGAGTGCCGCCAGCGGCGTGCGCAATTCGTGAGCGGCGTCGGCAATGAACTGCGCCTGACGCTCGAATTGCTGGCGCAGACGCTCGGTAAAGTGGTTGAGGGCGCTGACCAGCGGGCGCAGCTCGTGCTGCACTTCGACCAGAGGCAAGGAGCGCAGATCATCTGGCTGACGCTCTTCGACCTCAGTGCGCAGCCGCTCCAGCGGGCGCAAGGCTGCACTGACAGTAAACCAGACCAGTAACAACGCCCCCGCGCCGAGCATGCCCAGGCGCAACAAGGTATCGGCCATCAGACCGCGGGCCATTCTGACCCGCGCTTCCTCGGTTTCCGCGACACGGATCTCGGCCATGCCGTTCATGTTCGGCTCGCTGACCGGCTTGAGCAGGCTGACCACCCGCACATCCTGGCCTTGATAGCGGGCGCTGTAGAAACTGGCCAACGCCGGGTAGTCATCGGTGCGCAAGGTACCGGGAGGCGGTGGCGGCAGACCTTCGTAGCCGGAGATCAACTGTTTATTGATGTCGTTGACCTGGTAATAAATGCGCCCGACGCTGTCGTAAGCGAAGGTATCCAGGGCGATATAAGGCACATCGGCGCTCAGCGTGCCGTCGCGCTGGGAAACCCCGGCGGCGATGGTTCGCGCCGAAGCCAGCAGCGTCCGGTCATACGCGGTGTCAGCGGCTTCGCGGCCATTCCAGTAGGCGCTCAGGCCGCTGGCCAGCATCAACACCGTCAACAGCAGCCCGAGATTCCACAGTAAGCGCCAGCGAAGACTGTTATGCCGGCTCATCGCGACTTTCCAGCAGATACCCCAGGCCCCGGAACGTCACGATCCCCACCGGCTGGCCGTCGAGCTTCTTGCGCAAGCGATGCACGTAGATTTCGATGGCGTCGGCGCTGGCTTCTTCATCCAGACCGAACACCTGGGCAGCCAGCTGTTCTTTGCTCATGACTCGACCCGGCCGGGCAATCAGCGCTTCCAGCACCGCTTGTTCTCTGGACGTCAGGGTCAGCAGTTCTTCGCCAAGGGTGAAGCGTCGGGTATCAAGATCGTAGGCCAATACGCCGCAACGTTGCTGGCGCTCGCCGCCCAATACACTGCGGCGCAGCAGCGCCTTGACCCGCGCTTCCAGTTCGGAGAGCTCAAACGGCTTGGCCAGATAATCATCGGCGCCCAGATTGAGACCATGGACGCGGTCCTTCACGTCGCTGCGTGCGGTCAGCATCAATACCGGCAGGTTTTTGCCCCGCCCGCGCAAACGCGCCAGCACTTCAAAACCATTGAGGCGCGGCAAGCCGACATCGAGGATGGCCACGGCGTATTCCTCGCTGCTCAAGGCCAGGTCGGCGGCGACACCGTCATGCAGCACGTCCACAGTCAAACCTGCGCTTTTGAGCGCCTGTGCCACACTTTCAGCCAGTTGTGGATGATCTTCGACGAGCAGAACACGCATCGACTTCTCCTGATTGCGTGACGGTAGGAGCGCGGAGTTTACAGGCGCGCCGCTGCCTGTGAAGCACGAAACACCTGCAAACTCATTTTAGTTGGCAGTTGAAAGGTAGCTGAAAGGTTTGTGAAAGCTTCGCTGTTTAGCATCGCGAAAAGGCCCGCAACCCGGGACCGAAAGAAAAGCGCCACGATGCGCTTTCACAATAAAAACAAAAATGAAAAACGGAGTTATCCATGAGCAATCCCATGACCAAGCCTGGGTTGTCAGCTGTTCCGAATTCACACCCCCCTTCCCGTTCTTCCTCGATCTCTGTCGGCATCAGCTTGCAGCGTGGATCTTCTGCGTCAGCTCCCCCGCCTGCGAATTCCCCTGACCGCCTCCGATGAAGCGTTTCGCCTGAACTCCCGGGTGCTGCGCTGCGTCACTGCTTCAACATCTAAAAGCACCATTCAAAAAAACAACAACTCTTCTGGAGACTGACCATGAACTTGTCTTTGCGTCGTTTCGCTGTAGCCGCCGGCTGCATGATGCTCGCTACCCAGCTGTTCGCCGATGAACCCAAGCGCCCTGAATGCATTGCCCCCGCCTCGCCAGGCGGTGGTTTCGACCTGACGTGCAAGCTGGTACAGAGCGCGCTGATCAACGAGAAAATTCTTACCAAGCCGATGCGTGTGACTTACATGCCCGGCGGCGTAGGCGCAGTGGCCTACAACGCGGTAGTCGCTCAGCGCCCTGCCGATGCCGGCACGCTGGTGGCGTGGTCCAGCGGCTCGCTGCTGAACCTGGCCCAGGGCAAATTCGGTCGTTTCGATGAAAACGCGGTGCGCTGGCTGGCGGCGGTGGGCACCAGCTACGGCGCCATCGCGGTGAAAGCCGATTCGCCCTACAAAAACCTCGACGATCTGGTCAAGGCCCTCAAGGCTGACCCGAGCAAAGTCGTGATCGGCTCGGGCGGCACCGTCGGCAGCCAGGACTGGATGCAGACCGCACTGATCGCCAAGGCCGCCGGTATCAACCCGCGTGACCTGCGTTATGTCGCCCTCGAAGGCGGCGGCGAAATCGCCACGGCGCTGCTCGGCGGTCACATTCAAGTGGGCAGCACCGACATTTCCGACTCCATGCCGCACATCCTCAGCGGCGACATGCGCCTGCTTGCGGTGTTCGCCGAGAAGCGTCTGGACGAGCCGGAAATGAAAAACATCCCGACGGCCAAAGAGCAAGGCTACGACATCGTCTGGCCGGTAGTGCGTGGCTTCTACCTCGGGCCAAAAGTGACCGACGCCGAATACAACTGGTGGAAAGACGCTTTCGACAAGCTGCTGGCCTCGGAAGACTTCGCCAAGCTGCGCGACCAGCGTGAACTGTTCCCGTTTGCCATGACCGGCCAGGAACTGGACACCTACGTGAAGAAGCAAGTCGCCGACTACAAGACCCTGGCCAAGGAATTCGGCCTGATTCAGTGATCGCCTGACTGACTAGCGGTTGCGCCCGCCAGCGAGGCGGCGCAACCCAGGAGCTTGCACCATGTTGATCCAACGAATTTTTGCCGCGTTTCTGCTGCTGGTCTGCGCCGGCCTGGCGTTGATGGCCTGGCCCTATCAAGCGCCGTTTTCCTACGAGCCGGTCGGTCCGCGGGCGTTTCCTCTGCTGATGCTGGGCCTGATGGGGCTGGCGCTGTTGTACCTGCTGTTTCGGCCGACGCCCATCGTCCACACCGAAGAAGACCCGAAGCTGGACCGCGAAACCATCATCAAGATCACCGCCTGCGTGGCTTTGCTGCTGATTTTTGCCGGTACGTTCGAACCGTTGGGCTTCATTCTCAGCAGCATCCTGATCGGCATTCCCATGGCGCGCCTGTATGGCGGGCGTTGGGTGCCAAGCGTGATCGTGGTGATTTTGATGAGCATCGGCCTTTACCTTCTATTCGATAAAGCCATGGACGTTCCGTTGCCCCTGGGCTTGCTTGACGTTCTGGAGAACTGATCAATGGATACTTTCAGCTACCTCGGCCAGGGCTTCGGCGTTGCGCTGACGCCTTACAACCTGATTACCGCCTTGTGCGGCACCTTGATCGGCACCGTCGTCGGCCTGCTGCCAGGGCTGGGTCCGATCAACGGCGTTGCGCTGTTGATCCCGATTGCCTTCGCGCTGGGCCTGCCTCCGGAGTCGGCATTGATCCTGCTGGCGGCGGTTTACCTGGGCTGTGAATATGGCGGGCGGATCAGTTCGATCCTGCTGAACATTCCGGGCGAAGCGTCCACCGTCATGACCACCCTCGACGGTTACCCAATGGCGCGCCAGGGTCTGGCGGGCGTGGCGCTGTCGTTGTCGGCCTGGAGTTCGTTCATCGGTGCGCTGATTGCCACGTGCGGCATGGTGCTGTTCGCGCCGCTGCTGGCGAAATGGGCGATCGCCTTCGGTCCGGCGGAATATTTCGTGCTCATGGTGTTCGCCATCGTTTGCCTGGGCGGCATGGCCGGTGATCGGCCGCTGAAAACCTTTATTGCCGCGCTGATGGGCCTGTTCCTGTCCGCAGTCGGCATTGACGCCAACAGCGGCGTGTATCGCTTCACCGGCGACAACATTCACCTGACCGACGGCATTCAGTTCGTGGTGCTGGTGCTGGGTCTGTTCTCCATCAGCGAGATTCTGTTGCTGCTGGAAAAAACCCATCGCGGCCAGGAAGCGGTGAAAGCCACCGGCCGCATGATGTTCAACTTCAAGGAAGCCAGTTCGGTCTTCGTGGTCAACATTCGCTGCGGCCTGCTGGGCTTCATCATGGGCGTATTGCCGGGTGCGGGCGCAACATTGGCCAGCGCCGTGGCGTACATGACCGAGAAACGTCTGGCGGGTGCAACCGGCAAATTCGGCCAGGGTGACATGCGCGGCCTCGCCGCTCCGGAAACCGCCATCGGCGCCTCGGCGTGCGGTGCCCTGGTGCCCATGCTGACGTTGGGCGTTCCGGGTTCGGGCACCACGGCGGTGATGATCGGCGCACTGTCGCTGTACAACATCACCCCCGGCCCGATGCTGTTTCAGCAACAACCAGACATTGTCTGGGGCCTGATCGCTTCGTTGTTCGTTGCCAACATCATGCTGGTGATCCTCAACATCCCGATGATCCGCATCTTCACCCGCATCCTCAATGTGCCAAATTGGGCGTTGGTGCCGGTGATCGCGATCATCACCGGGATCGGCGTCTACGCGGTGCATGCCACGACGTTCGACCTGTTCCTGATGGTCGGCATCGGCATCTTCGGTTACATCCTGCGCAAGCTGGACTTCCCATTGTCGCCAATCCTGCTGGGCTTCATCCTCGGCGGCTTGATGGAGCAGAACCTGCGTCGCGCGCTGTCGATTTCCAACGGCGCGATGGAGATTCTCTGGTCCAGCCCGATCACCCTCGGCGTCTGGGTACTGACCATCTTCATGTTGGTGTTCCCGCTGATTCGCATCTGGCGTCGACGTTCAGCACAACGGCTTGCAGCCACTCGTGTCTGAGCGACCCTTCCGAACGTGGTGGGCAACCCCGCTGGTCGGCCTGCTGGGCGGTTACCTCGCCAGCCAGGTCGGCTGGCCATTGCCCTGGATGGTCGGCTCGTTACTGGCGATCATCCTGGTCCGTTGCCTGACCCCGTGGCAACTGGCAGAAATCCCCGGCGGCCGCAAATGCGGTCAATGGGTGGTCGGCATCGGCATTGGCCTGCACTTCACTCCCGTAGTGATCGAGCAGGTCATGGCGCATTTCGGCCTGATCTTTTTCGGTGCGCTGGTGACCAGTGTTTCCAGCGTTGTCGGGGTGTGGTTGATGCGGCGCAGCGGGGAGGATCGCGCTACCGCGTTCTTCTCCAGCATGCCCGGCGGCTCCGGCGAAATGGTCAACCTCGGCGCACGTAACGGCGCCATTCTCAGCAGCGTCGCCGCCGGACAAAGCCTGCGCGTACTGGCGGTGGTGCTCTGCGTTCCGGCGATTTTCAAATACCTGTTGGGCGATGGCACGCCAGCTTTCCATGCGGGCTCCGTTGACTGGCGGTGGCTTGCCGTTTTGTTTCCTTTGGGCGCGGCTGTGGCCTGGCTTTGGCAGCGTTTGAAGCAACCCAATCCATGGCTGTTCGGCCCCTTGCTGGTGAGCGCGACGGTCAGCATTGTCTGGGATCTGCACATCGGTTTGCCTGACGGCGGCAGCCAGATCGGGCAATGGCTGATCGGCAGCGGTCTGGGCTGTCATTTCAACCGTGAGTTTTTCCGTCGCGCCCCTTCGTTTATCGGCAAGACGCTGCTCGGCACCGCGCTGACCATGCTTATCGCCGCCCTCGCCGCGCTTGGGTTGAGCGCCGCCACCCATCTGGACCTGCGCTCACTCACCCTGGGCATGATGCCCGGCGGCATTGCCGAAATGAGCCTCACGGCGGAGGTGCTGCAACTCTCTGTGCCGCTGGTGACAGCGATGCAGGTGATGCGCTTATTGTTTGTGTTGTTTCTGGCGGAGCCGGTGTTTCGGTATTGGGATCGGCGAGAGCAATCCTGAATAACACCAAGCCCCGTGGGAGCGAGCTTGCTCCCACACTCAAACCGCAGGCAATCGCCACTCAATCGGCGCCATGCCGTTCTGCTCCAGATACTTGTTGGCCCGGCTGAAATGCCCGCAGCCCAGAAAGCCTTTATAAGCCGACAACGGCGAAGGATGCACCGAGGTCAGCACCAGATGCTTGGTGGCATCGACCAGTTTCTGTTTGCTCTGCGCATGAGCGCCCCAGAGCATGAACACCAGATGCGGCTGGTGAGCGCTGACCGTTTCGATCACCTTGTCGGTGAAATGTTGCCAGCCCTTGCCGGCGTGGGAAGCGGCATTGGCGCGTTCTACGGTCAAGGTAGTGTTGAGCATCAATACGCCCTGATCAGCCCATGACTGCAAATGGCCGTGGGCGGGAATGTCGATATTCAGGTCGCGTTTGAGCTCTTTATAGATGTTGACCAGCGACGGCGGCGCCGGCACGCCGGGTTGCACCGAGAAACATAACCCGTGGGCCTGACCAGGGCCGTGGTAAGGGTCCTGGCCGAGGATGACCACCTTGACCTGATCCAGCGGCGTGGAATTCAGCGCGTTGAAAATCAATGGCCCCGGCGGGTAGATCTCTTTGCCGGCCGCGTGTTCCTGGCGCAGAAACTCGCGCAGCTGGTTCATATAGGTTTTTTCGAACTCGTCACGCAGCGCGTGTTTCCAGCTGGGTTCAAGCTTGATGCGATCGTCGGATGTCATGGTCATACCTTGCAAAACATTGCGCGCGGACTGTGCTGGAGCGGGAGCAGACCCTATGAAAGCTCGCCATCAATGTCAAATACCGCGCATCACGCTCGGCCGTTTCCTACACTTGATCGCAACTTAACCCGACATGAGGCAATCAAAAACTCTGTTGGATAACTGTATTGCCCTCGAGAGGTCACGATGAATCTGCTCTTTGAAGAACTCCCTGCTCAGGACGGCGCCCGAATCGGCGTGGCCACGCTGGACGCGGAGAAGTCATTGAATGCCTTGTCGCTGCCGATGATCCTGGCCCTGCAAGACAAGCTGGACAACTGGGCCAGCGATGACAGCATTGTTTGCGTATTGCTGCGGGGCAACGGCCCCAAAGCGTTCTGCGCAGGCGGCGATGTACGTACTCTGGTGGAAACCTGCCGTGAGCATCCCGGTGAAGTGCCGCCGCTGGCGGCGCATTTCTTTTCCGCTGAATACCGCCTCGATTACAGCCTGCACACCTATCCAAAACCGTTGATTTGCTGGGGACACGGTTATGTGCTGGGCGGCGGCATGGGCCTGCTGCAAGGGGCCAGCATCCGCATCGTCACACCGAGCAGTCGCCTGGCGATGCCGGAAATCAGTATCGGGCTGTATCCGGACGTGGGCGCCAGTTGGTTCCTTTCGCGACTGCCGGGCAAGCTCGGTCTGTTTCTGGGCCTGACCGGCTCGCATATCAACGGCCACGACGCACTGGACCTGGACCTCGCCGACCGCTTCCTGCTCGATGAACAGCAGGACGAGTTGATCGACGGCCTGCAACAGCTCAACTGGCAGGAACAGACTTCGATCCAGCTCAACAGCCTGCTCAAGGCACTGCAACAGGAAGCCATCGGCCAGTTGCCAGCGGCGCAGTGGTTGCCGCGTCGCAAGCAGATCGATGAAATCCTCGACGTCGGCAACCTGCCCTGCGCCTGGAGCGCCATCAGCCACCTGCAACATAAAGACGACGCCCTGCTGGCCCGCGCTGCCAAGACCCTGACCGAAGGCTGCCCGCTGACCGCGCATCTGGTCTGGGAACAAATCCAGCGCGCCCGCCACCTGTCGTTGGCCGAAGTATTCCAGATGGAATACACCATGAGCCTCAACTGCTGCCGCCATCCCGAATTCAGCGAAGGCGTCCGCGCGCGCCTGATCGACAAGGACAACAAACCCCACTGGCATTGGCAGGACGTGGTCAATGTCCCGCAGCCAGTGATCGACGCACACTTCGCCAAGGCTTGGGAAGGTCGGCATCCGTTGGCGGATTTGTCGGGGTATTGAGCAATAAGTCCGACTGATAAAGAGGCGAACGGAAGGATTCCGAATGGATGGCAGTGGAAGTGTCGTCAGATGCAAAAACCGGTGCTTGGCTGGATCTAAATTTGCCTGCCGGTTCATCTAACGCTGATGTTCGTGAATATAGTCCTTGAGGGCTTGATTCAGCCGGGTTTGCCATCCACTGCCGCCGGCTTTGAAATAATCCACGACATCCGGCGATAGACGCAGTGTCACACGCTCTTTGACGGGCGCTTTCTGCGGGCCTCGCTCACCTTGCCGGCGAACAACGGCCGTGTCCCAGAAGGCGTCCACAGCCGCTGGATCATCAGGGTTGTATGGAGACTCGGCATCATGCTCAACCGGCGTTTCTGCGTCGGCTTCGCGTTTGATGCGATCCCAGTCAGTTTTGCTGGAAGTCGGCATAGCGTTTCCTCTCCTGTTTCGAAGCGCGACGAAGTGAAATTGCTCGGATGTCCGGACCGCGCTCAACGTACACGAGCACCAGTACGACACCTACAATTTCGACCATGGCCACGTCGATAAATCGGTCTTCATCCTGACGAGGCGAACACAACGTGGTTTTATTCGGCGCGTCATACACCAGACCGGCATCCGCCAGATCCAACCCGTGCTTGGCAAGGTTGATCTGACGTTTGTTTTCATCGTAGATGATTACCATTTAATCGTACGTACAAAAAAATAACCAGCGCTATATGGCCCTAGACTGGAAGTCGTGCAATGCCATTCAGCGAGACTTGATGCACCTATCAAGTTGAGCCATCGAAGCATGGGTAATCTCCATTTTTGGGTACGAAACCCTATCAATGTCGAACCCGTTTCTGAGGCTAGATATGTATTTCAGGAATGCTCCCACGCCCCTATCAGAAACATCTCAAGGAGGATTGCCAGCATCCATTGAGAAAAACCCGGCCCATAAAAAACGGCACTCCATAGAGTGCCGTTCTTTTTACATCTACCGATCAGCGATGCCCGCCTCGGCCGTCTCCGCCGCGACCGCCGCGTCCGTCGCCTCGGCCCGGACCTCGGCCGTCATGGCCGCGGTTGCCGCCGTGATCGCCCCATGACGGGCCGCCTCGGTAGTCGCGACGCGGATCGTTGCGATAGCCGGGATTGCCGCCGCGATAGCGGTTGTCACCCCAGCCATAGCCGGGCGGTCTGCCGGGTTGGTAATAACGTGGAACCGGTGGCGGCGCGTAATAGCGCGGCGCCGGGCCGTAGTAGCGTGGCTGCGGCGCTACATAGATGCGCCGCTCCTGGTAATAAGTCGAACGGTAGCCATTGTCATAAGCATATCCACCTCCAACAACGGTTGCGGGCTGGGTATACACATCGGATTCGTAGTAACCGGGACCTCCATAGCAACCAGCAAGAGTCAGAGCCAGTAAAACAAGCAGCAAGGGTCGTCGATACATGGCGGCCTCCCGGACCGCGATAGGGCACAAACCAGCGACGCTGGTCGGCGTTCGCCAATAGCTGGCGGACAGAAAATAAGACACGAAATCCCCCTTCAAGTGCCCCGTAGGCCTAACTATATTTGTGCGCTCGCGCCCCAAGCCGGTGCGTGCGCGCACCATGATCAGCCGATATGCGTCCGCCCGGAACCTGCCCGCGCGTCGCAGCCCCTCTGTGTCGGGCATTGTGACGAGTTGGCACAACTCTCGCTTTAGGAAACCCGTGCAGGAGTCAAAACAGGTTCGCGGCACCACAATTTGCAATAGCCGACTAGGGTTCCGGCTCGCCAGTGAATGGCGAGTGGCTGGTCCGAGAGTTGGCGACCTCCAGTAGAGGTTACACGGCGGGATAAAAGCCCGGGAGACAGGACACCAGTGGTGTCGCGTTGCTCCTGACCGCCCCTTTTCGCTACTGGAGGTTGTTACATGCAAAAGTCCCGTCTGTTCGGCCTGCTCGCTGCCGGCCTCGTCGCTGCATTGAGCCTCTCTTCGGCGCAAGCCGCCGTGAAAAAAGAATTTAACGTGTGCTGGACCATTTATGCCGGCTGGATGCCCTGGGAATACGCAGGCACCCAAGGCATTGTCGACAAGTGGGCGAAAAAGTACGGCATCAAGATCGATGTCACCCAGCTCAACGATTACGTCGAATCCATCAACCAATACACCGCTGGCCAGTTCGATGGCTGCACCATGACCAACATGGATGCGCTGACCATCCCGGCTGCAGGCGGCGTCGACAGCACCGCGCTGATCGTCAGCGACTTCTCCAACGGCAACGACGGCATCGTCATCAAAGGCGCGAACAAGAAAGTCGCCGACCTAAAGGGCATGAACGTCAATCTGGTGGAACTCTCCGTCTCCCACTACCTGCTGGCCCGTGCGCTGGATACGGCTGACCTGTCCGAGAAAGACCTGAAAGTGGTCAACACCTCCGATGCCGACATCTCCGCCGCCTTCAACACCAACGACGTCCAGGCAGTCACCACCTGGAACCCGATGCTCGCGGATATCAAGGCCAAGCCCGGCGTTACCCAGGTGTTCGATTCCAGCAAGATCCCCGGCGAAATCATGGACATGATGGTGGTCAACACCCAGACCCTGAAAGACAACCCGGCGCTGGGCAAAGCGTTGACCGGTGCCTGGTTTGAAGTGGTTGCATTGATGAACGCCAAATCCGCCGCGAGCAAAGTCGCGCTGGAGCACATGGCCAAGGCTTCGGGCACTGATCTGGCAGGCTTCCAGTCGCAACTGGACACCACCAAGCTATTCGCCACACCCAAGGAAGCCCTGGAATTCGCCACCAGCAAACAACTGCCAGACACCATGCGCAAGGTCGCCAGCTTCTCCTTCGAACACGGCCTGCTGGGTGAAGGCGCCAAGGATTCCAGCGCCGTGGGCATGTCCTTCGCCAACGGCGTGATGTCCGGTGACAAGGCCAACCTCAAGCTGCATTTCGACCCGAGCTACGTGCAAATGGCCGCCGACGGCACGTTGTAATCCGCGTTTCGCACAAAGGTCATTGCCATGCGTTTGATAAATCGCCGCCCGGATCGGGCCAGTCGCCTGCTTCTGGTGATCCTGCCGTTCGCCCTGCTGCTGTTCGCCTATTTCACCGGCTCGGCGACACGGCTGACGGAAAACCCCAACGACAAGCTGCTGCCCAGCGCTGTGCAGATGGCCGATGCGGTCAATCGCATGGCGTTCAAAGCCGATACCCGCACTGGCGAATACCTGCTGTGGCAGGACACCGGTTCCAGTCTGCGCCGGCTGGCGATCGGTCTGGGCATCAGCGCGTTGCTGGGTTTGTGCCTGGGCATTGCCTCGGGAATCCTGCCGTTGTTCGGCGCGCCGTTGTCGCCGCTGTTGACGGTGCTGTCGATGGTGCCGCCGCTGGCGATTCTGCCGATTCTGTTCATCGTCTTCGGTTTGGGTGAGCTGTCGAAAGTCATGCTCATCGTGATCGGCATCACGCCGATCCTGGCCCGTGATCTGGAACAGCGCGCCCGGGAAATCCCGGTAGAACTGCTGATCAAGGCGCAGACCTTGGGCGCTTCCACCTGGACGCTGATCCTGCGGGTGATCCTGCCGCAATTGCTGCCACGTTTGCTGATCGCCTTGCGCCTGGTACTGGGATCGGCGTGGTTGTTCCTGATCGCGGCCGAAGCCATTGCCTCCACGGACGGCCTCGGTTACCGGATCTTTCTGGTACGGCGCTATCTGGCGATGGACGTGATCCTGCCCTACGTGGTCTGGATCACGCTGTTGGCGTGGCTGATGGATTGGGGCCTCAAGGCGCTGACCCGCAAGGCGTTCCCCTGGTATGAAGGGGCGCGAGGATGAGTTTTATTTCCGTGCAAAACGTCTGGCAACAATACGACGATCAAGTGGTGCTCGAAGGCCTGAACCTGAGCGTCGCCGAGGGTGAATTCTGCACCCTGGTCGGTGCCTCGGGTTGCGGCAAATCCACCTTTCTGCGTCTGTTGCTGGGTCAGGAAGTGCCAAGCAAGGGCAAGATTCTGCTCGACGGCAAGGCGTTGGCCAGCGAGCCGGATGCCAGCCGGGGCGTGGTGTTTCAGCGTTATTCGGTGTTTCCGCATCTGTCAGTGCTGGACAACGTTGCCCTGGGCCTGGAACTGCCGCGCTCGGCGTTGCTCGGGCGATTGTTCGGCAATGCCAAACGCGAAGCTCGCGAACAAGCGGCGGTGTTGCTGAACAAAGTCGGCCTCGGTCATTCGCTGGACAAGTACCCGACGCAGCTGTCCGGCGGCATGCAACAGCGGCTGGCCATCGCCCAGGCGCTGATCATGAAACCCCGGGTGTTGCTGCTCGACGAACCCTTCGGCGCCCTCGATCCGGGCATCCGCAAGGACATGCACGCCTTGCTGCTGGACCTGTGGCGCGAAACGCAGCTGACGGTGTTCATGGTCACCCATGACTTGTCCGAAGGTTTCAACCTCGGCACCCGCTTGCTGGTCTTCGACAAAGTGCGCATCGACCCCCACGCCCCCGGCGCTTATGGCGCGCGTATCACTTACGACATTCCCCTGAACAGCGACCGCCGCGCAGCACGCGCCGCGCTTGATTCGCTGCAACAGGCTTAGAGGATTCTGCTCATGACCACATCGAACACGCTATTCCCGGTTTTCGCCGAAGAACTGCTGCCCGGCGGCGGCCATCGTTCATTTGTACTCAAGCGCGGCGAACTGTTGCGCCTGACCGATCTCAACGGCAACGCCAACATCAGCCTGACGCTGCTCAACGCCCATGAAAAAACCGAGCGTTTGAATCTGCCGGACAGCCTCAAGTGCCAGCACACCGCCAAACTCACCAGCGGCCATTGCCTGTATTCGGACATGGGCCGCGTGCTGGCGGCAATCACCGCCGACACCTGCGGCTGGAGCGACAGCCTCGGCGGCGTGCTCTGCGCTGATGAAGTCGCGGAGAAATACGGTCAGGGCCGCTATCAGGAACTGCGCAACGGCTTCTTTCGCAACGGCACCGACAACCTGCTGGTCGAGCTGGGCAAATGGGGCCTGGGCCTGTCGGACCTGCTGATGACCTTGAACCTGTTCAGCCGCGTCAACGTTGACGACGCGGGGCGCCTGCATTTTGTGCCGGGCAATTCAAAAGCCGGGGACTACATCGAGCTGTACGCGCCGATGGATACCCTGGTCGTCCTCACCGCGCTGCAGCATCCCATGGACCCGAATCCTGAATACGCCCCGCAGCCGCTGCAGCTGAGCTGGATGAAAGCCGATGCCAGCGTTGCCGAACATTGCCGCACGTCCCGCCCGGAAAACCAGCGCGGCTTCATCAATACCGATCGCCTGTTCGCCTGAGGAGCACGTCCATGAATACGACTTCCGCTACCGCCGCATCCACCACCTTCATTCCGGCCGGCGAACCTTCGCTGACTGAACTCAAGGCCGGGCAAACCCTGCGCATCCTCGATCTGGAGGGCAATCAGGCGGTCGACACGCTGTTCTTCAGCCTCGCCAACCCCCGTGAACGTTACGACGTGCAGCGCACCTTGCGCCGTCAAGGCAGCGTTTACCTGACCACCGGCAGCGTGCTGTATTCCAACCTCGGCAAACCGATGCTGACCATCGTCGATGACACCTGCGGACGTCACGACACCCTCGGCGGCGCTTGCGCACAAGAGAGCAACACCGTGCGTTACGCCCTGGAAAAACGCCACATGCACAGCTGCCGCGACAACTACTTGCGCGCCTGCGTACATGACGGGCGTCTGGGCAAAGGCGACATCGGGCCAAACATCAATTTCTTCATGAACGTGCCGGTCACCGCTGACGGCGGGCTGACCTTCGAGGACGGCATCTCCGCGCCGGGCAAATACGTCGAACTGCGCGCCGAAATGGACGTGATCGTGCTGATTTCCAACTGTCCGCAGCTGAATAACCCGTGCAATGGCTACAACCCGACGCCGGCTGAATTGCACGTCTGGAATTGAGCCCTCGCGGCTGAAGCCGCTCCTACGGACATTGTTTCGGGGGGACGGCTTCGGCGGCCCCTTCGGACGGTGTTTCGGGGACGGCTTCGGCGGCTCCTACGGGCGGTGTTTTTTAGGAGCGGCTTCAGCCGCGAGCGGGCTAGCAACTGACCACGACGGACGACCCTCGTGCAGACACATCAATAGCGGGACGGCCCGCTTCCCAGTTTGGGGTCGAACCATCGACTTCCGGGGTTCAAGCCATGTTTGACACACTGCTGATCGCCAACCGTGGCGCCATTGCCTGCCGCATCCTGCGCACCTTGCGCGCCCTGCACGTCAAAGGCGTTGCCGTGTACTCCGAAGCCGATGCCGCCAGCCTGCATCTGCTGCAAGCCGACGAAGCCCACAGCCTGGGTGAAGGCGGCGCGGCCGGGACTTATCTGGCGGTGGATAAAATCCTCGCCATCGCCAAAGCCAGCGGCGCGCAAGCGATTCATCCCGGCTACGGTTTTCTCTCTGAAAACGCCGCGTTCGCGCAACGCTGCGAAGACGCAGGCATTGCCTTCGTCGGCCCGACGCCCGAACAACTGCGGGTGTTCGGCCTCAAGCACACCGCTCGCGCCCTGGCCAAACAGCACGGCGTGCCAATGCTCGAAGGCACCGAATTGCTCGACAGCCTCGACACCGCGCTGAGCGCTGCGCAAATCATCGGTTACCCGGTAATGCTCAAAAGCACCGCCGGCGGCGGCGGGATTGGCATGCGCGTGTGCCGCAGCGCCGCCGAGCTGAGCGAGTCGTTCGAGGCGGTGAAACGCCTCGGGCAGAACAACTTCAGCGACGCTGGGGTGTTCATCGAGAAGTACATCCAGCGCGCCCGGCATCTTGAAGTTCAGGTGTTCGGCGATGGACGTGGCGAAGTGCTCGCGCTGGGTGTACGCGATTGCTCGGTGCAGCGGCGCAACCAGAAAGTCCTTGAAGAAACCCCGGCGCCGAACCTGCCCGAAGGCATGGGCGAAGCGCTGTGCATGGCGGCGATCAAGCTGGCCAAAGCGGTCAACTACCGCAGCGCCGGCACTGTGGAGTTTGTCTTCGACAGCGAGGATCAGCGCTTTTATTTCCTGGAAGTGAACACCCGCTTGCAGGTCGAGCACGGGGTGACCGAGCAAGTCTGGGGCGTCGATCTGGTCAGCTGGATGGTGCAACTGGCCGCTGGCGACCTGCCGCCGTTGAGTGAATTGCAGGCAGCACTGAAACCCGGCGGCCATGCCATTCAAGCCCGTCTGTATGCCGAAGATCCGGGTCGGGATTTCCAGCCGAGTCCCGGTTTGCTGACCGCCGTGAACTTCCCTGCTGTAGACGGCAAAAGCCTGCGCATTGATACCTGGGTCGAAGCCGGTTGCGAGATTCCACCGTTCTTCGATCCGATGATCGCCAAGGTCATCAGTTGGGCGCCGAACCGCGAGCGGGCCCGCGCCGGGCTGGCCAAAGCCTTGAGCGACACCCGCCTGTACGGCGTCGAAACCAACCGTGATTACCTGCGCCAGATCATCGCCGACGTCCCGTTTGCCAGCGGCCAGCCGTGGACCCGCTGCCTGGAAGGTCTGATGTACCACGCCGACACGTTCGAAGTGCTCAGCGGCGGCACGCAGACCAGCGTTCAGGACTATCCGGGGCGGCTCGGTTATTGGGCAGTCGGTGTGCCGCCGTCCGGGCCAATGGACAGCCGCGCCTTGCGTCAGGGCAATCGCCTGCTGGGCAACATCGAAGGCTGCGCGGCACTGGAAATCACCATGAGCGGGCCGTTGCTGCGCTTTAACACCGACGCGGTGATTGCTGTGACGGGTGCGGCGATCCCCATCACGCTGGACGGCGAGATGCAGCCGATGAATACCGCGTTGTTGGTGCCTGCCGGTACGCAGCTGGCGCTTGGCACCATTGCCGGAGCAGGCGCGCGCAGCTATTTATGCGTACGTGGCGGGCTGGACGTGCCGGATTATCTGGGCAGCAAAAGTACCTTCACCCTGGGCCAGTTTGGCGGCCATGGCGGTCGGGCATTGCGGGCTGGCGATGTGCTGCACATTTCGCCGTTGATTGAACGCAGCGCCGGGCAACACATCGCAACGGATCAGCTCGCGGAGTTGGCGGACGTTCGGCACATTCGCGTCATCTACGGCCCGCACGGCGCGCCGGAGTATTTCACTGAACGCTACATGCAGACGTTTTTTGCCACGGCCTGGGAAGTGCATTTCAACTCCAGCCGCACCGGCGTGCGCCTGATCGGCCCGAAACCGGAATGGGTACGGGCCGATGGCGGGGAAGCGGGTTTGCATCCGTCGAACATTCACGACAATCCGTATGCCATCGGCGCGGTGGACTTCACCGGCGACATGCCCGTCATCCTCGGCCCCGACGGCCCGAGCCTCGGCGGCTTCGTCTGCCCGGTGACCATCATCGAAGCGGATCTGTGGCAGCTGGGGCAGCTCAAGGCCGGCGATAAGGTGATGTTTGCAGCAGTGAGCATCCAGACTGCCCGGGGTATTTTCACCGCCGACTACGCAACCTGCAGGACCGGCTTTAGCCGGGAGGAAGATCTCTCCAACGCCGCAAAGGCTGCGAATGTCACGCCCCTCTCCTGGCCAAAGCCGGTCCTACAAGATGATCTGCGTTCACCGATCATGCTCGACATCGGCCGCGACGACACGCGCCTGGTCGCGCGGCTCTCCGGCGATACTCATCTGTTGCTGGAGATCGGTGCGCCGGAGCTGGATCTGGTGCTGCGCTTTCGCGGCCATGCGCTGATGCAGGCGCTGGAAGCCAAACACCTGCACGGCGTAATTGACCTGACGCCGGGCATTCGTTCGCTGCAGGTGCATTACCAGCCCGAGCAATTGCCGCTTCACCAACTGCTGGAAATCGTCGCCGGTGAATGGGATGCGGTGTGCGCGGCCAAGGACCTGCAAGTCCCGTCGCGTATCGTGCATCTGCCGCTGTCCTGGGACGATCCGGCCTGTCAGCTGGCTATCGAGAAATACATGACCACTGTGCGCAAGGACGCGCCGTGGTGCCCGAGCAATCTGGAGTTCATCCGCCGCATCAACGACCTGCCCAACCTCGACGAAGTGCAGCGCACGGTGTTCGAAGCCAGTTATCTGGTCATGGGCCTGGGCGATGTCTACCTGGGTGCGCCGGTCGCCACGCCGCTGGACCCGCGCCATCGGCTGGTGACCACCAAATACAACCCGGCGCGCACCTGGACGGCGGAGAACTCGGTGGGCATCGGCGGCGCCTACATGTGCGTGTATGGCATGGAAGGTCCGGGGGGTTATCAGTTTGTCGGGCGTACGTTGCAGATGTGGAATCGTTATCGGGACGTGGCGGCCTTCGATGGCAAGCCCTGGCTGCTACGCTTTTTCGATCAGATTCGTTTCTATCCGGTCAGCGCCGCAGAGCTGCTGCGCATTCGCCGGGATTTCCCGCTGGGCCGCTACCCACTGCAAATTGAACACAGTACCTTGAACCTGGCAGATTATCAGGCGTTCTTGAGCAGTGAAGCCGAAGGCATCGCCGCCTTCCGCAGCCAGCAGCAAAGTGCGTTTCAGGCCGAGCGGGAGCGCTGGATTGCCAGCGGCCAGGCCAACTTCGAAAGCGATGAAGCCGTGGCGCCGCTGACCGATGAAGCGCCGCTAAACGCCGGTGAACACAGTGTCGACAGTCACCTTGCCGGCAATCTCTGGCAAGTGCAGGTTGAGGTAGGCCAACAGGTCGCTGCTGGTGATGTGTTGGTGATTCTGGAGTCGATGAAAATGGAAATCCCGCTGCTGGCGCCACTTGCCGGCGTGGTTCGGGAGGTGCGCGTACAACCGGGTTCGGCGGTGCGTGCGGGACAGCGAGTCGTAGTCATAGAAGCCGTTTGATGCGGTCTGTTCTTATCAATTTTATGGAATTTCGCCATGAGCCTTGAAGTCACCTTGAGCGACCTGCGCCTGGAGTCAGTACGCGCGGCCTACCAGTCGGGCAACCTTACGCCCCGCGAGCTGATCCTTGCGCTGCGGAAAAAAGCTGCTGCGCTGAACCCTGAATATCACCTGTACATTTACCTGCTGGATCCCACTGAACTGGAGCCCTACTTCGCCGCGCTGCAAGGCCGGGACATCAACGACCTGCCGCTGTATGGCGTGCCGTTTTCGATCAAGGACAACATTGATCTGGCCGGCATCCCGACCACGGCGGCCTGCGTTGCTTATACCTATAAGCCCGAGCGTTCGGCGACCATCGTGGAGCAACTGATTGCCCTGGGCGCGATTCCGTTGGGCAAGACCAATCTGGACCAGTTCGCCACCGGTTTGAATGGCAGTCGCTCGCCATTTGGCGCCTGCCCCAACAGCGTGCTCAAGGAATATCCGGCCGGTGGCTCAAGCTCCGGCTCGTCGCTGGCGGTTGCCCTCGGCGTCAGCAGTTTCGCGCTGGGCACCGACACGGCGGGCTCGGGCCGCGTGCCCGCTGCGCTGAACAATCTGGTCGGCATGAAGGCCAGCAAAGGATTGATCTCCACCGCAGGCGTGGTTCCGGCGTGCCGGACGCTGGATTGCGTCACGACGTTCACCGCCACTGCTCGGGAAGCCAGCCAGTTGTTGGGGCTGGTGGCCAAACTTGATCCGCGTGACGAATACAGCCGCAGCAATCCGGCATGGAACGACGCCTCGGCCTTCGGTGCGCCGCGACCATTTCGCTTCGGCGTACCGCGCGCTCAGGACCTTGAATACTTCGGCTGCCCACAAGGGCCGCTGTTGTTCGGGGATGCCATCGACCGCCTGACCGCCATGGGTGGCGAAGCCGTGACCATCGACCTGTCGCCATTCCTCGAAGCCGCAGGCCTTTTGTATAACGGCCCGTGGGTTGCCGAGCGCTACAGCGTGGCTGGGGAGCTGATGCAGAGCAACCCTGAAGCCGTGCTGCCGGTCATCCGCGCGGTGTTGGGTAAAGCGCCGCTGGTGACCGGCGTGGAAACATTTCAGGCGCAGTACCGTTTGCAAGCACTCAAGGCCATTTGTGATCGCGTCATGGAAGGCGTGGATTTCGTCGTCACGCCGAGCATCGGCCGCCCCGTCAGCTCGGCAGAACTGGAAGCCGAACCGGTGCTGCGCAACTCGGAGCTGGGTTACTACACCAACTTCGTCAACCTGCTGGACTACGCCGCCGTCGCCGTGCCCAGCGCGTTCATGGACAACGGCATGCCGTGGGGCGTCACCGTGTTCGGGCGCGTGTTCACCGATCAGTACTTGCTGAGCATCGCCGACGCCCTGCAACGCCACACCGAACTGCCCTTGATTGGCGGGCTCGCCGGACAGCTGTCCAAACCTGCCGGCAGCGCGCGCAATGACATGGCCCGGCTCGTGGTGTGCGGCGCGCATCTGGACGGGTTGCCGTTGAACTGGCAGCTCAAGCAACGCGGCGCGCGCCTGGTGGAAGCGACCCAAAGCTCATCGGATTATCAGCTTTATGCGCTGGCCGGTGGTCCGCCATTTCGCCCGGGAATGGTCCGGGTCGAACAGGACGGCGTGGCTATCGCAGTGGAAGTCTGGGAGCTGCCGAGTCGAGAACTGGGTTCGTTCCTGACCGGCATTCCGGCGCCGTTGGGCCTGGGCAAAGTGCAGCTGGCTGACGGGAGCTGGGAATGCGGATTCATCTGCGAACCCTACGGTCTTGCGGGGGCAACCAACATCAGCCATCTGGGCGGCTGGCGGGCATATATAAGCGTTTAAATAATTACCGGAAATAACAAAAATCCGGATGAGATAGTGGCAGGCCATTCATCGTGACCTGCCAGTTTGCCCGCCCATATGAAAGAGCCCGAAATAACACCCGATTCGCCCGCTTCCGACTCGACGTATCACGAATATCCCAACGGCTCCGAGCTGGAGCTGCCAATCTTCAATACTGTAAGCAATGGATCGGCGCAGAAGCAGGACAGCCTCAATTCGTCAGGCAGCTTTGCCACTTCACCGTTTTATTACAGCCCCGCCCCCATCGCTGCCGCAGCCCCGGCCGCGCCGTCCCTGACGCTGAAATCAGTCAGAGCGTTGAGAGCAAGTCCTTCGATGAAACTTGTCGCCAACTCGGCGTTGCTACTCAAGGCTTATCAACTGGACATGGATTGCCCGCCAATGTGGAGTGGGTATGTTCGCGATCAATTGACCCGGCGTTTGCGCCAACTTACCGGCAAGGCATTGGACCCTGACACGTTATTCATCCGTCTCACCCATGACACCCAGCCCGCCGTTGAAAGTGACGGGCGGGAACAGTACACAAAGCAATTCTCGCTGACAGAGCTGGCGACTATTTCTTTCAACGTACCGGCCATGCAGGCCTTGTTGGGCGCAACCCTGGCTGACACCGCTCTGGATGACTCACTGCCCGACTTTATGGCCAGCAATGCCATGGACGTGATTCTGAATGCGCCTTGGGCGGCCGACTATAAGGCCTTGATCAACGCTTTCTGGGCTCGTCACGAAGCGACTTTTCGTGCCCTGGCCAAATTGTCTTTCCTGCACGATCTGCACACTCACTTTGCCCAGCGAAAACTCGGTTGGGAGGGCTATCACCTCGGGCTGGATATCCTCGGGCTGAGAGACTTCCCCGATAATCCTGAATGCCTGGAATACCCCGCCACAGGCACGCTCTCCAGCGTCAGCATGCTGTCGTTGAACGGTCGCCGGGCTCCCGGAGTGTTTCAGCTCAGATCCCACACCACTTCACACTGTTTTATTCATCAGCCAGGGGATGCAGCCCAGCCCACCGAATACATCAGCGATGATCCGCAGCGAATGACACGAATGCTGCTCGATGCCCTGAATGCCACCGGTGGAGTGCAAATAACTGACGCGGCAGAAAACGAAGCGGTTGTGGTGCCCGAACTAAGTACAGTTGAAGGCGATTTTTTTGTTGCGATCACCAAGGTTCAAAAACAGCTCTCTCTGGATTATCTGCACCGTGAGGCAATGACAGACGTCGAGCCAGTGACCGAACACCCGTGGTTAAAACCGATCCGCAGCGCGCTGAACCTGGTCAGCGCCGCTGACCTTTGGCAAACCCGGCCGACTGTCCTGCAGCGCGTGCCGGCGCCCCTGAAAACCGCCGCTCGGCTCATGCGCAAAGTGATGAAAGACGAACATGGGCTCGACATAAATCCGGACCAGGTATTTATCCGTTATGTCAGGGGTAAAACCTTTACTCCGTTGGGCAGCGCCCGCGTCCCCATCACTCAGGTCAGTACACCCGCTGGATTGCCGATTAGCCTGAGCCAGGCGCTGATAAACAATTACCGGGTCGAGCACGCCGAAGGTTATCTGGATCATGACGCGCGCACGATTGTTTATATCGACGCTACGCAAAACGGTCATGCCGTTGATATCCAGGAGCTCGCCGTCACACCACAAGCCATCGAAAACCACATCCGGAAAATTGATTTCCTGCGCGTCATGACTCGCCGCGTCGAGCGGTTCTGGGACCGGCATCAGGACAGCGTCGAACAATGTTTCAAAACAACGTTCATGACGCAAGCGGTGGTGTGCCTCAAAGCGAGACTGCTGTTCAAAAGCGGCTTCGACATTGTTGTAAAAGCCCTCGAACAGCTCTACGTCAAACCACGCAGCGGTGTAATCGAGCGAACAACGCTGGGCTTTTACCTGCAATATTCGGTCTTTGAAGGCATGCAGGAAATCTATTGTCCAGGCCTGCTGGTCTTTCGGGAGCAGGGCCGTGCGCAAAGGGTTCTTTACCAGGCGGGGCTGGCCAAGTGCTTCATCGAATTCGACAGCGATGAGGCCATTGTGCAATACGTGCAAAAAGCAGCAAAAAACCAGCAATGGCGGGAGTCAGTCCTCAACTATGTTCCGCTGCGCCACCACCAACGGCTGAGCTATATCCTGCAAATATGGGCCGGCGAACTAAGTCCGAGAGAACCGACATCCCTGCTGCGGCCCTGGACCGACACACTGTACAACCACGACGCACATACGGCCGCAGGCCATAACCTGTGCAGCAAACACCTGACTGTTTCGCCATTTCGCTACATCGCGCAAGCCCTCAGGCAGAACGGTTTAATGGACGCGCAGGACGTTATCGTGACGTCCAATGAGGTGCTGCTCAACTATTGGACTCGCCAATTCAACCATCTACAAATCTTGCTGGCCCCCATGTCCTTCTTATTGACCCCGGCATTGATTGCGACACTGGCGACGGAAGCAGGGATCGTCTCACTGAACATCGCATCGGCGAACTTGCCAGGCGCACGCCACGAAGAAAAACGGCAGGCCGCGCTCGCTGTCTTGTCGTTGGGTTTTCTCCAGTTGTCACCTTACACACCGGCATTGCTGCGCTCGCTGGGCAAACTGGTTCGTTCCACAAAGTTCGTGACCACTTCAGCCACATTAACCAACAACACCCGCAGCTTCAGCGGGTTGCTCAATCGCTCGATGCACACTCGCCATACCCGTCTGGAAAAATTCTTCGACACCGACAGCCTGCTGAAAACCTGGAACATCCCCGGCCATCCCCGGTTCGGAACATCTCCAGTCAAAACATGGAAGCTGACACACAAGTTTCTGTTGTGGACATCCGACCGGGGCAAGGCTCGAACGCTGGTGGTAAGCACGCACGGCTATTATTTGCCGTGGAGTAAAAACACGCTGATCCCCAACGGCACCGAACTGCATGTCTACGCGCCCCACGGGTATACCTTACTCGACCCCTCGCTCCATCACGTGGTCCAGCAACGGGTAAAACCCTTTGGCATCCTGGATAACCAAGCCAACACATGGGTCGCTGCACCGAACACGCCGCCTTCCTATGTTCTCACCGACAAGTTGCTGGCCGGCACATCGCAGTCGGGGAAGATCAAGAACTACACGCTCTCCAAATTCCAGTCCCCCGATGGCGAAAGCTACCACTACATCAGCCATGTGGTTCGCAATTCCAATCTATCGCCGTTCAGCGGGCGACTACAGCGCACGCCAATGGATGTACTGACCGTAAGAAAGCGCTTGGGCATGGCTGATCCAACGCTGGAAGAATTGTTCAAGAGCTTGTTCGATCACGGCATTCGCTACGACAAGATCCTGCTGCTGCACTGCCGATGCTCGGCATTTGGCACGGCGCCTGTTTACCCGGGGTCATGATCAAGGGGAATGCAATCAACGCCAGACAGCTGTCGGCTGGAACACATTCGCGATAGCGTGAGTAGTGGCGGCAAGCTAGCATGTGCCCCTGTCATCTAATTTTTCATCGGACACTCCATGCCTTTTCGCTCCGCCATTACTTCACAGCGGTCGTTGCTACTGACGTTAGTGATTCTTTTAGGGAGCGGCTTCCTGGCGACTTCATTGCTCAGTTACTACGCTTCGCGGGCGTCTATTCGCGACAACATCATCAACACCGAATTGCCGCTGACGTCCGACACGGTCTATTCCGAGATCCAGAAAGACCTGGTGCGCCCGGTGCTGATCTCCTCGATGATGGCCCGCGATACTTTCATGCGCGACTGGGTCGTGGAAGGTGAACGCAATCCCGAACAGATGACCCGTTATCTGAAAGAAGTGATGGATCATTACGGCGCCTACACCTCTTTTTTTGTTTCCGACAGCAGCCTGAAGTATTACCAGGCCAAAGGCGTGCTGAAGAAAATCGACGCTCGCGAACCCCGGGACGTCTGGTACTACCGGGTGCGGGACATGGCCGCGCCTTATGAGATCAATGTCGATCCGGACATGGCCAACAAGGACAGCCTGACCTTTTTCATCAACTACAAAGTATTTGATTACGACAACCGGTTCATCGGCGCGACCGGCGTCGGGCTGACGGTCGACGCCGTCATCAAATTGATCGATCGCTATCAACAACGTTATGAGCGCAGCGTGTACTTCGTCGACACGTTCGGACGCATCGTCCTGGCCGGTGCCGAAGGCGGCCCGAATGGCGCGGCCATCGGCCAGTCGCTCAACAAGTTGCCCGGCATGAGCGAACTGCACAAACAACTGCCCAAGCCAAGAAGCGGCACTTATGAATACCGCTCCGAAGGTCACGAGCACTTTCTCAATGTTCGCTTCATCCCCGAACTGAATTGGTATCTGTTCGTCGACAAGCGCGAAGACACAGCGCTCACCGATATTCGCCAATCGCTGTACCTGAATCTGTTGATCTGCCTGATCGTCACGCTGATCGTCGTGCTGCTGCTGCATCGCCTGATCAATCGCTACAAATACAACATTGAAACCCAGGCCACTCTCGACAGCCTGACCGGCCTGCCCAATCGGCGCGGCTTCGACCTGCTGGCATCGAAAACCCTCAGGGACACTCAGCGCGAGGCCAAGCCGCTCACGGCGATGCTGCTGGACCTGGATCACTTCAAGCAACTCAACGATACTCAGGGTCACCTGGCGGGCGACCAGGTGCTGGCCGGATTCGCCGAGGATCTTAAAAGCTGCCTGCGTCAGTCGGACATCATTTGTCGTTGGGGCGGTGAGGAGTTCATCATCCTGCTCAAGGGCAGCGACATCAGAAGCGCCCGACGCATTGCCGAGAAAATTCGTCTACTGGCCGAGCACCACACCTACGTGTTCTCCGGAACGGCCTTGCAAATCACTGTCAGTATCGGAATGGCCGAACTGCAAGACAACGATACGTTGCACAGCTTGATCGCCCGCGCCGACCGCGCGCTGTACGCCGCCAAGCAACGCGGTCGCAATCAGGTCTGCACCGAGGATGCGGTAAGCGCATGAACCTTTCAGACGTCGATCCAGATCGCTGCCCCGCCTGTGGGGCCAGCAACCGCTGCGCCCTGGCGGACCCGCGCACCGTCGATCAGGCCTGCTGGTGTTTTTCGGTGGCCATCGATCCGGCCATCATCGAGGCGCTGGCGCCCGAGTTGCGTGCCAAAGCCTGCCTGTGCCCGCGCTGCGCCGGTATCGAAAACGCCGGCGCTGACAAATCAGCGTCATAGATCGCGTACCCTGTCGCCCTTCCCCACTCATGTTGCCAACACCATGCGTCTTGATCGTTTCCTCAGCAACCTGCCGCGCTTCAATCGCAAGGACGTGCGTCTTGCCCTGGCAGGCCGTCGGGTAACCGTTGATGGCCATGTGATCAGCGATGCGCACCATGATGTGCGTGAGTTCAGCTGCGTCGCGTTCGACGGCGAGATCCTGCAGGCTGGCAAAGCGGCACGCTACTTCATGCTGCACAAGCCCCAGGGCTGTGTCAGCGCCACTGTCGACCCGCAGCATCCGACCGTTATCGACTTGCTGGACGAGCCGGACAAGCACGAATTGCACATTGCCGGCCGGTTGGACTTCAACACCACCGGTCTGATGCTGATCACCAATGACGGGCAATGGTCGCGTCGGCTGACGCTGCCCCAGACCAAGCTGCCGAAGGTCTATCATGTTGAAACCGAGCAGGTGATCGACGAGCGCTACGTCGAAAAATTCGCCGCCGGTTTTTACTTCGCCTTCGAGGACATCACCACACAGCCAGCCCGCTTGACCCTGCTCGGCCCGCACTCGGCCAGACTGGAAATCGTCGAGGGCCGCTACCATCAGGTCAAACGCATGTTCGGCCACTTCGATAACAAAGTGCTGCGTCTGCACCGCGAAAGCATTGCCAGCCTCAGCCTGGACCCCGACCTAGAGCCTGGGCAGTACCGCGCGCTGCATCCTGCAGAAATCGTGGCTATCGGCTAAGGGCCTACCGCCTGGCAGAACGCGCCGTTCAATGTACGAACGGCACTTGCGGGTTTGCCTCTCCCCTGCTTGAATCCAATCGTCGGTCCACATGTGACTGATGAGTCATGAACGTATTCTAAGAAATCCTTTTGTCGACCAGAGCCTCGGCTCCCGACAAATCGCCCGCCAATAACAATACCTGTCGAACAGATAGTTTCGGATCGACGTTGGGCCCCTTAAGGCGAATGCCAACCTGTCACGAAGCTCGTGCAATTTCGATTGCGCGCAAAACTGTTTACGCCAGGAGACATACGATATGAGGCCAGAAATCGCTGTGCTTGATATACAGGGACAGTTTCGGGTTTACACGGAGTTCTATCGGGCAGATGCCGCAGAGAAGACCATCATTCTGGTCAACGGCTCACTGGCCACCACTGCGTCATTTGCGCAGACCGTGCGTAACCTTCATCCCCAATTCAACGTGGTCCTTTACGATCAGCCCTACGCGGGTAAGTCCAAGCCCCACAACGTCAACGCAATGCCGCTGACCAAAGAAGCGGAAGGCCAGATCCTGCTGGAGCTGGTCGACCATTTCAACGCCGAACACATCATGTCGTTCTCGTGGGGCGGCGCGGCGGCGCTGGTTGCACTCTCGCACCGACCACAACGGATCGAGAAAGCCGTGATCAGTTCGTTCTCGCCGATCGTCAACGAACACATGCGCGATTACCTGGAGCGCGGCGTCCTGCACCTGAGTGCGCATGCGCGTTATGAAGTGGGCAATCTGGTCAATGACACGATTGGCAAACACTTGCCGCCATTGTTCAAGCGCTTCAATTACCGGCACGTCAGCAGCCTGGAAACCCATGAATATGACCAGATGCACTTCCACATCAGTCATGTGTTGAACCTGGATGAGAACGAGTACCTGAGCGCAGCGAAAAACATTAACGTGCCGGTGCTGTTCATGAACGGCGAATGGGACGAATACACCGCCCCCGCCGATGCCAGGCTCTTTGAGCGAGTGGTGAAACACAGCACGTTCACAACGATACGCGCCACGGGGCACTTCCTGGACATGGAGCACAAAGCCGCCTGCCGCGACTCGCGTTTCGCGTTGCTGGACTACCTCACACCCCAGCCAACACGCACCCGTCAGACCTTCCACTACAGACAGGCCCAGACAGAACATGCCTTCGCCCTCTGAACCCAACGCTCGACCGAGCCGGGGAACCATTCGCCAGCGCGACAACGCCGTAATCGGCGAATGGGCTCCGTGGAGATAAGCAGGGTTTAACGGCCGACAGGAAATTAGCGCTTCAATTCAGCCGCCCATTCTGGTACAAAGTCAGCCGCTCAGAGCGGGTGTCGTATAATGGCATTACTCCAGCTTCCCAAGCTGATAACGAGGGTTCGATTCCCTTCACCCGCTCCACTGTTTTCAAGGCCTCCAGCGCAGTCCAAGGACATCCAATAGCGCTTGGTGACAGTTTCAGTGACAGTTTGCTGTCTTATGCGCACCAAATTAAACACCTCCCCGCCCTGCCTCAGCAGCCTTTTTTATGTTGACCCCTCGGGAAAAGGTAATTTTGGTAATCGAATTTCTGAAATGCTCTAAACGCCTTTAAAATCAAGGGCTTGAGTCATATTGGCAATGGTAATTTTATGGTAATTGAATAGTAAGATTATTACTTTTAGGTAGGGTAATTTGTGCTTCCAAAAATATCCTTATAAATCAGTCTCTTAATTCATTATTACCTTTCAGATTACCTCTTATTACCGTCACTGGTAATCGCTTCAAGCCGCGTCCAGCAAGGCTTTGAGGGTGACAGCCACTCAAAATTACCAAATTACCCTATCCCCGCAGGCCTTCTGAAAAGTCACTTTGCCACCATCGCAAAAAACACCAGGAACGCTGCAGTGGGGCGTTTTTTCAAATCGTGAAATATTGAAGGCGTAGGCGTTGGCCATGGATAGCTTTGTGAAATACGGAAAATTGGCTGAAAGCCTTGGCCCGTTTGATCTACAGGGCTTTTATAACGTCAGCAGAGCCGGGGCTTTTCGGGCTTGAATTGATCGAGCACGATTTGGAAAATACGCCAGAACGTCCGTTTTCCAATTTTTCGCCCAATGAAGCCGGGGATGTTAGCTTTCGCCCGCTTCCACTTGGTCATCGCGCCGCTGTGCAACCGCGCTTCATTTCCTTGCAAAACCTTTCACGAAATGAAAAAGCAGATCGGCTGCAGAGGCCCAACGGCTGCGCGGGCTGCAGCCGTGTTTGCACTACTCAGCGGATTGCACAAAAAAATTACGCAAAGCCCGTCGGCGGGAGGGGGATAAGTGCTTTTTCAGCTCGTTTTTTCTTACCGTCGCCATTTTTTGATAAGAATCGAACGCATCTGCATGCTCGCAGTTACGAGGCGCGTTTCGTCGGCGCAACGTGGCGGAAAAGGCTCAAGAGATATACTGTGTATGCATACAGTATTATTGATGGAATGAGGCTCACGTATGGATATGGCAACCGTCGAGAGAACCGCCGCGATCGCGACCTGGACAATATTGCTCAACGACAGCGTGTCGTTGCTTGAGAACCCCGGCGTTCAACACAGGGTGCTCCTCAGAACGGCCAATGCGCTCTACCGAGCCGACGTGATTAATCGTGACGATCTGAGTGACTTACTGGAGCTGGCTGACGGAGCGTTGGCCTACGCAGTTGAAGCGCTGATCGATTCCAATCCGGAGGAAGTGCAATGGCCTATATGACCTACAGCGGCCCCGCAGACGTAGTGTTCGAACTCGGTGAGGAGCGGTCGGTAGTACATGACTTGGTTGTGAGTATGGAGCAGACACACACCGCGACCTTTCGCCTGGTCTTTATCCCCGACCGACCGGAGCGCGCGAGCTGCACTGCTGTGAGGGTGGCACTGCCGAGCGGCATCGTCGAATATGGCCCAGTGACTTATACGAAGTCTGGCTTATTGGTGTTTTACACAGGGGATGAGTGGGGCGTGCCCAGGGGACAGCCATGAACCTACGCACGCTGGTATTGCCGACAGGCGTGCGGGCTGAGGTGCTTAAGTTGCTCGCATCCATTGAGGTGGCCGGATCCGCCCAGGCCATTAAAATGGGCAGCACGCGAGCCGAGGGGTTTGTGCTAGGTTTGGAAACCGCCTCGGCATTCAAAACCGATCTGATCGAGGCGTTATATTTAGGCTTTGATGCAGTAGTTCGTGCCCGAATGAATGATCTTCAAAACCAACATTACCTTTGATCACGAATAGCCCGGGCTGGAAGCCTACCGTCTGCCCCTATTGCTCTATTGTTTAGGCGTAGGATTGATATGAGCACTTATTTCTAGAGATTCATACCAATGTAGCTCTTCTGCTTTACGCTCTTCAATCCTCTTCAGTATTGCCCGTTTCTTTCTATCAAATTTTATAATGCAGTCTAGCGCCAGCTTTGCTTTTTTAAGCCTGACTATAAAAGCCAGGTACACAGATCCATCAAAAGAACCTTCGGACTCCACACTACTTTCAATATACTCCCAAAATTCCGGGAAGGAGTAGGCATGCACGAGATTCTCGCGACATGCCGCCATGTCATAAAAGTCTGGCAACACCCTTCCATAGTAAGGAAGCCACTCAATCAACGCCTCGTAGGCACCAGGATCAGCATTGAACTTCTTTATTAAGTGAAGGGATTTATTGATAGGTATATTTTCAATTACTGTCATACTACATACAGGCAGAAAGTCTAGAAGAAGCATCATTGCGGCATGCTCTAGATTGTCAGCAACTATACCGCCGTGTGCGACTTGATTCCTGATTACAGGGAACTTGAAAGAATAATATTCATAATAGGGCATATATTTTAGCGGAGACTGGAGCAAATCCAGCTTCGTATTCAACGAAGCGCCGTTAAGCGTGGCAGGATCAATATCACACTCGACGCAAATGTCATGGAAAATACCCTCAATCTGAAGGGGCACCATGTTGACAAATGAAATATAGTCTCCCGACGTATAGTGTCCGATTATTGTTTCAATAATATCTCGCCGCGACCAGAGGATATGATTCTGCGATACAAATTCGCGGATTTTTTCGACCACTCCGGCTTCGCTGCGGAAACCAGTATCGATATATTTTCTGGCCTGTACATAAAAAGCATCTTTATCGTCTCTGTAGCATTTTTCCAAACTCGTAATAGTCGAAATATGCTGATCGCCGAACTTATTGAGAAGAGGCGTCAAGCTTCTGACATCGTATATATTCGGATATGTTTTATAAAATGTACGTTTTCGCGCATAAGGATACGGTGTTGGCTTGAGAGACGATATTTGCCAGGATGGCTCAGGAGTCGCTAGCCTTAACGCAAACAATTTGATTTTGTTAGTTAGAAAATTTAGTATTTCCGAACGAGCAGTTATGTTTCGAGCCTTGTAGAAAGCCAGCTGCTTTGAATAGTAATTCATTTCGCCTGCCGTCATATCTTCGGACTGGCTTCCACCAACGACTTTAGCCTCTTCTCCTGAGATGAAGGCTAGATGATCTTCGATATCTTTTAGATCGTCACTGGCCTGCAGATATAGCTCAAACAGCTTTTCCTTTGGCGGGGCAACAAGAAACATATACTCCGTAGCAATGTAGGATACGAATTCAGAATCTAAAAAAGTATTCTGCCTCCCCCCTGCCAACTCTACATACTCATCAATAAGTTCCTGATCTGATAGAGCCAGAGTGTTTCTTGAGGAGAAATTTTTCAAGAAATGCCTTACTAGCATTTCAAGCGGCTCTCGAAAATAGTAACTCTCCCTCGACATCTTGGTTTTCAGCGTAATAAGCTGACCAATGTTAACCTCTGAAAGTTTCCCTGTAGCGCCCACTCGAGCCTCCCATTGATGAAGTCATAGCACCTACAGAGTACCTGCTAACATGCCTAAGGGGACAAGTTTACAGTTAGGATGTGACCGACTTGAGCGCGACACCAAGCAACGCGGCTTTTGACGCATCGATAATGAATGCTCCTGCTTGCGTCGGTACCGGCGATGGACCATGCGTGTGTGAGGCTAACTCAGTGGCCAACTGCTCAATCAGGTCGAGTGTGTCGCACAGGACCCGAAAAATGTTTACCCCGTCAGATCCGACGTGGTTTTTCGGCGCAACCAGGCGTTGACTTGCTCCAGCGACGCTTTTTCGCAGGCCGGCGATTTTCTCCTGCATGTCGCCCCCCACAGTGGCGTTATGGGTTTTACCCACCACAAGGTTGAGGTCGCGCCCGGTGGCCTGGTGCATGTCGTCCAGCGCTGCCAGCGTGGCAGTGCCTGCTGAATTCAGCTTGAGCGCGCCCAGGGCGTTGATCCGCTTGATGCCGCCCACTTCCTCGGTGGAATGGTTTTCCACCTCGCGGGTGTGGCTCTGATACTTCTCGCTGTTGCCCAAGGCTTCCACTTCCCGCTCCAGGGAATGGTCGCGGATCTTGCCGTCCGTCAGGCGCAGCCAGTTGCCGTCCGCGTCGACGCGCTGCTGTACCGCGTCGCTGTGCTGCCACACCTGGTCACCCTTGGGCACCTTCGGCAGGCTCAAGCCGTGCGGCAAGATCGACTGAATGTAGGGGCTGCTCGGCGATCCGTAAGCGAAGCACACCACCACGCGGGTGCCTTCCTGGGGGAAGGCAAACATGCCCATCTCTTCGCCGCCCGAGGGCAATGGCAGCGGCACGCCGGCAAGCAGTGGAATGGCGGGATCTGCTTCGCCGTCCTGGCCGAGTACTTCGATATCGACTGCATAGCGCGGCCGGAAGTCATCGCACATGGCGGCGTCGACGGGGGCGTCAGCCACTCCGACCACGCGGGCAAAGCGCGGCAGGTGGTACCCGCCGGTGAGTTCAGGAAAAAGGCGTTCTACGCTGCGTTTGATTGCGTCGTCCATCGGATGGCCATCTGTGTGCCGGCAAGCGTGACACTGGTGATCCGCTCGCCCTGGTTGATAGTTGCACCTGGTCGCAGCCCGGGGAGAGCCGCGACCATCGCGCTTTGATTACCTTGGTAGCCGTCAAACAGACCGACTGGCAGCTGCAGCGCCGATCGAGCGCCAAAGAAGCTGTCCGCCCAGGAACCCACGAACACCTCCCCGTCGCCCTGCTGCTGCCAGATAAAGTCGGGAATGCCGAACACCCCGGCCATGCTGTCCAGCGCCTGGTACCCGGCCGCCAGGCTGTAGAAGAACGGCGCTTTGACCTTGGTATAGGGCTGGTCTGGTACCCGAAAGCGCAGCCCGGTTTTGCTACTGATATCGGTCAGCACGGCGCGCAGGTCGACGTGGCGCAGGTTCATCGGCAGCGACTTGACCAACACGGCGGTCAGCTCTCGGCAGAACACCACCTGCTCGATGCCATTAGCCGCGGTGCATCGCTCCACATAGCCAATGAAGTGCCGCTGCAGCGTGGCTTCGTTGTAGCCGATGTCGAGCGTCGCCAACCCTTGCACCTGGTTGCCGGCCTGAATGGTGAACGTCGCCCGCCCTGGGCTTTTCAGATCCAGACGCACGTCGTGGTTGACCAGGGGAACGATCACGCCGCCGATCGTCAACACTGTGTGCAGCTTCATGCTCATACTTTCGGCCCCAGGTAAGTGTCGACCTGCTTCAACACCGCTTCAAAACCGGTCAGTTCCTGCGGCGCGGCGCCTGCACCGTCGACGCCGGTACCGGATCCTGAAACGCCATCACCGGGTGCGGACTGCGCTGAAACCGGACTGCCGGCGCGGCGGTTCTCGACCTTCTCCGGATTGGAGAGTTTTTCCGACAGCGTGAACTGGACGAGCCATTGCGACAGCGTGTCGTCTTCCCGAGCGCTGACGCCGTCGGTGAACTCCACCTGGCGGATGCCGAAGGCCTCGGCCGTGTCGTTCACGATCCGGTACGTGGTGCGCTGGCCACCGCTGGCGGTACTCTCGGCCAGGCGCATCAACGTGCGCAGGTTGGTCAGATCCTTGAAGGGAATCTGCAACGCGACGGTCAGCGTCTTGGGCTTAAAGCCCTTGTGCGACGTCTCGGTCCCGCTGGTCTGCCCGGACATGTCTTCGCTTTCGATCTTGAAGTTGCCGGTGACCTTCATCCGGTTACCGATGATCTGTTCACCATTGAGCAGCAGTGTCATAAGCCCACCAGTTCACGAACGAAACTCAGGCCCTGCAGCGAGCCGACCAGCATGACGCCGGAAGACAGTACCCATTCGTGCCCGGGCGCGTCATCGCCCTCGAGCAGCTGCGTGCGCAACTCCCCAGCGTCACCGGGTCCAAGCAGGCGCGACTGCATGCTGGTGTCCGGCGTGCCGTTGGCCAGCAGCGCTTTCAGGGCGTCCAGCTTGGAGTCCAGCCCCAAGGCCTGTTCCGCTTTACGCTGGGCGAGTTCGGCCAGGTCATCAAGCGGCGAGCTGTCAGCCGCGAAGGCTTCCAGGCGGGCCAGCTGGCCGTTGATTGAGGCGCTGGCTTCCTTGAGCACGGTGCAACGCTCAAGCGGCAGATCTGCCCAGGGCGGCAGCGCCCCAACGGTTGGCAGTTCCCACTTCGACGTATCCAGTTCGAACAGGTGCTGGGCACGCCGCTCCGCCTTCTGCAGCTCGGCGATCGGCATCAGGGCGTTGAATTTCGACAGCACCCCGGCCATCTGGTCAAAGCGCGTGCCCAGGAACAGGATCACCAGCGCGTACTGCTCGCCGGTCGGGTGCGCGGGATCCGCGCTGTCCTCGAGCTTGTCTGCCAGACGCTGCACCAGGTTGGGAGCAGACAGGAAACGCTGGTAACCCGTCCCCTGGCCAACACCGCTCTGGAACGGGGTCACCACAAAACACTTGGGGATCTCGCCGAATTGGCCATCTAGCGCGGCACGCCCGGTGGCGATCACGCCTTTGACCGCTGCGCCAATCAAACTCAGATCCGTGGTGACCTGGTCTGCCAGGCTGGTCAGGCGTTCGGACGCGCTGTCGAGCTGGGCGGTGGCCATGTCCTTGGCATCGTTCATCTGGTCCATCCATGCCGTGGCCTGGGCGGGCCACTGCATGGTCACCGGCAACCAGTTCATTCAGTCGCCTGCTCGGCGGTCATAACCTCATCAAATGCCACCTGGTAGGCAGCGCCGAATAGCTCGGCAATGTTGACCGCTTCGATATCCGCCATGCTCGTGGCGGTATTGATAGCCGTTTCGGTGACACGTTCGCCACGAAAACACGCTCTCACATGCGCTGCCATTGCCTTGGCGATAGGTTCAATCTCGTCCAGGTCTCCGACTTGCCAGCCGTTCGCCGCCTTCCAATCGGTGTCAGGAATCAAACCGTGTTTGAGGTTGGTGAATGAGTTGGTCAGCTGCGACTGGCTTTGGCGATCGGATAACACGCGCAGACCGCCCGTGACGTCGAGGCCGGCCACTTCGAAGTCAAAGCGATGGGTCGCCAAAGCAGCCAGCATCACCGGCTTGTTCAAGCGAACAACGATCTGTTCCGCTTCCTCGGCGCTGGCCGCGTTGAATGTGGCGCGGTAAAGCTCCACGGTGTTCACCACCAGCGCGCCACCATCTGCATAGGATTCAAGTTGGTACATTGAGGGTGTCCTTATTCAATGGAGAACAGCGAATTCAAAGCAGCGCCGTTGGTGCCGCCGAAGACATAGAGCTTGCCGTTCAACTCGCAAGTGGTTGCCCAGGCACGTGTTCCGGATGGGTTGGCCGGCAACTGCGTCCATTCGCCCGTCTGCGGGTCAAACTCCAATAACTCGCCCGCGTTACTGCTCCCGCCGAAGACGTAAAGTTTTTCCGAGGCAGCCTCGCCGGTAGCCCACAAGCGGGCGCTGTAAGGCATGCTTTTGAGCGGCGTCCAGGTGTTGGTGGTTACGTTGTACTTCGAGAGGCGTGAGGCCGATCCGGTGCTTTCTTGAGCACCGATCGCTACATACAACTCCCCCGCGATGACGCCGGCGGTACTGGAGTAACGCGCAGGTGAGTCCCCCTGCAGCGCCGTCCAGGTGCGTGCAGTCGGATCAAATACCCACAGATCATTCAGGTAGCCCATACCTGTGTGGCCGCCATAGATATACATCTTGCCGTTGATGACCTTCGCGATGTGGCCATAACGCACGCTGGGTGGATTCGCCGATGTCACGACCACTTGGGCCCATTTGTTCTGGACTGGGTCATAGGTGTAGATATCGTTGACGAACTGCGAACCGGTGGGACTACCGCCAAACACATACAGCTTGCCGGCCATAGCGACCATGGTGTGATACAGACGCGGTACCGGCATGTTGGGCAGTTGTAGCCAGGCGTTGGTCGCGGGGTCATACCGCCACAGATCGCTTAGGGTGCCGCTGGAGTCCGAGCCGCCAACGACATAAATCTTGCCATCCAATGCCGCCATGGCGTGGTTGCTTCGCGCGGTCGCGCCGCCATTCAGGGCCTTGTAGACCCCCTGCAACTTGTTGGCAGTCTTGAAGCCCACCAACGGCGACCATTCGGTCTCCCCCAGAGCCTGGCCCTTGTATTTCACCCGGCCATAGAACTGAGTGATGGTTGCCAGATTGCTGGCCGGCTTGTAGCTGGTGAAGCCGCTGGTGACCCAGCCGCTATCGAACACCACGCCGGTGCCATCAGCAGCCGTGCAGATCTGGAAGCGGCTGCCCACCTGGGTGTCATTGCCGCCATAGACACTGAACGCGTCGCTCAACAACGTCACGCCAGTGCTGACGTTCTGGGCACCGTCGATTGGGAACGTGATGGCTGGACGGCGGATGTAGGTCGTCGCCGTGTTGAACACCACTGTCGCGGATTTCTCTGACTGCAGCGTTGCGCCAATGTCGTAGGTTCGCGCATACAGGCGCTTACCCGGAGGCAGCAGAAAGTCGTACTCGGTGGGGCGAATGCTGGTCAGCGCCGTGGTGCTGGTCTTGTCGAAGACGATCTGGGTAAAAGCCTCATCGGTTGCGATCTGCCAGCGGCGCGACACCTGGTGATCGAATGCTGTAGGAAATACCTCGAACGCCGTCGCGGTCAGCACCAGGTCGAGGGCCACTCCGGTGGCCAGGTTCGCAGGACTGGTGATGGTCGGCGGAACAATGGATGCAGCCCCTACCGGGAGCTTGAACGAGGCCTTGTTGCCGTCGCGCAAAACTTCAAGCGTCAGCAGGCCGGCTGCGGCTACGGTCGGAATCACCAACGTCAGGACGTCTGCAGCGACCGAGACTGTACCCAGTGTGGTTGATGCCGTGAATACGCTAAAGCGGTTGTAATCGGTGATCTTGTACGTGTTGGTGCTGCCTGGGTAAACCAACACCGGGCCGTCAAGGCTGACCGCTTGCGGTGGCGTCCAGGTTTCCAGATCCACCTTCTTGCCCAGCTCGGTTTTCAACTCAGCCAGCTGGGTATTGATCGCAGTGAAGTCGGCGGTAAAGTCGAACTGCCAGGTGCTGGCCGGCACAGTGATCCCCGACAGTGACTGCGCGCCGTCATATTCCCAGACGATGTTGCGGGTCAGATTGTTGCCGGCCTGCAGCGGCGGAATCTCTCGGCGTTTCTGCTGCAGGGGCACATAGGCTGCAATCAGCAACACGCCTTCAGCGGTGACCAGGCCCATCCAGTTAAAATCAAAGTCACCGATATCAGTGCCCAACATCAAGCTGTACACCACCTTATTGGTGGCCAGGTAGCCTTCGCGGGTGACGGGTGTGGTGTGAACGATCAGATTGGCGTCAGGTACGCCGGCGCTGCGATCCACCGGCAAGGTCGTGTCCAGCCCTGGCACTTTGGCGAGGATGAACGTGGACACCTCAACGGTCTGGCGTGCGGCTTGTTTCTGCGAGATCAGGCTTTCGCCTGCAAGGGTAATGCTAGCCCCCATGGGTGATTCCTTTTAGCGTGTAACCAGAGTGACCTGGTCGTTGTTGAACTCGGAGGTGGCCAGCGCAAGGCCAACCGTTTGGGTGTCGTTGAAGCGGGCGACGATCGACAGCTGGTCATGACCGAACTCGCCGGTGGCTAAGCGCATGCCCACGGTTTGCGTGTCATCGAACTTGGCGATCAGGGTCATCTGGTCATTGCTGATTTCGTAGGCAGCCATCACCAGGCGCACCACAGAGGTGCTGACGAATTCGTACCGGCGGCAGGTGCGCCCGTACTGGTGGACGATCATGTCCAGCAGGGCCGGGTTTTCTGAAAGCTGGGAATCACTCAGGTGCAACTGGACGATGTCCCAATCCCGATCGGCCAGGCGTTCGGCAATCCGCACATACCCCACGCCCAGGCGCTGCAGGATCCGCTGGAAGCCGATAACGGATCCGGCGTCCACCGCATTGATAAAGGCGTATTTCACGCGCAGCCGGTAAAGGGCTTCGGACTCGCCGCGAAAGCGGGTGATGTCGCGCTGCCAGGCGAGCAGATCCAGAATGGTCAGGTGGCACGTCTCGGCGTCCATCTGCAGCAGGGGCCAGCGCAGCCAGCCTTCCACCGATTCCCACCAGGCCTGTGCTGTCGCCTTGAGCTTGGTGGCCTCTTCGCCGTCCAGCCAGAACGGCAACTCGAGCTTAATCATCGAAGGTCACCTGCAGCGCCTGCAGCCGGGGAACCGCCAGATCCGAAAGGATGTCTTCGTTCGCGAATTTCATGGATTCGATGCGCGGGAATTGTTCGTGCAGCTCTTCCACCAGGCGGCTGAACGAAAAGCGCGACTGCGGCCAGGTCAGCGTCGGGGTGTAGTCGCTGCCGGTGCTCTCGCGGAACGCCGCGCGGATAAACAGGGCGATGTCGGCTTTCAGGGTGGCGCGCTGCGCGTCGGTCAAGTTGACCACCGGCCACACCTGCAGGCTGACGTCGTGCTGGGTTTCTGGCATGACCATCACCAGCATTGAATCGCCGTGGCCATGGTTGCCCTCGTCCATGATCCGGGCGTTTATCTGCTGCAGGTAGGTGTCCGCCGGCACGTCCGCTTCGAACAGCACGTAGGCATTGGCGCTGCCTGGCCCGCGTGGTGCGCCGTGCTGGAAATACACGCCGTTGGCCGACACGCCCGGGAACGCGGCGATCAGGGCGCGATAGACCGCGTCGGTGTGCCATTGGTTGACCGCGCTGAACTGGTTACGCACACGCAGGCGCAGGTCATCGTCCAGCTCCGAGTCCGATCCCGGGCTGGCCAGCCAGCTGTCAAGATTGACCACCTGAACCACGCCCGGTACCGGCACCGGCAGAACCGCGTAATAACCCGGGGCCAGGTTAAAGCCGCTGCCGGCCTCGATCGCCATAGCCGGAATTTGTAGTTGTGAGGAGCCTTCTACAAAGCTGGCGGCGACCGTGGTCACCAGTTCGTAGACGTGGCCGTTGATCGCGGCCGACTGCACGCGGGTGCCCGCCGGCACTTCGAAGCGGCCCACCGTGGTAGCACGGCTGAACAACAGCGAGCCGATCGCCTTGGTCGGGGCTTTGCGTTCAACGTTGACCGCCCAGGCCAGCATGTCCAGCCAGGCCCCGGTCGCGGTTTTGACGAAGAAGTTTGGCAGCACGGTGTCACTGACAAAGGTCAGGATCCAGAGCACCGGTTTGGTGACCAGGGCGGTGACCACGCGCCAGAACGGCGAATACGCGCTGGTATTGGCCAGCTTGCTGCCCTGGGCGACCACTTCGGCTTCCCACGCGGCACGCAGCGCGGCTTCGGTCGTGGGAACGCCTGAATCAGCGAGCGCCTGTTTAAAGTCGACGTCGCTCACAACGTCACCTCCACACTGCCGAACTGCAGGGTTTTCGCCGTGACCAGGTACTGACCTGGTGCAAGTTCGGTGATCTTCGCGGTGCCGGGTACCAGGCGAACGTCGTTTTCCACCAGCAGTTCCAGCTGCTGGATGCAGTCGCGCTGTTTGAGCCGGTTGCGCTCGGCGACCAGGGTCACCAGCAGGCCGCTTTCGCGGATCATGTGCCCGATGTCCTGGGCGATGCAGGCGCGGTCCTCGACGGGCAACGGCTGACGGGACAGGTCTAGCGCCAGGTCGTTTTCGGTGATCAGCAGATCGAGGTACGTCATCCGCTCACCGCCATGCTCATCATGTTTTCGATCTCGAGCGGGGTCATAGGCTTGGCCGTGTTGATGTTGATGTTCTCCACATGCGTGCCCTTGTTCTGAGTCTGCTGGTTGGTGGTGTTCTGAATGCTGCGCAGCAGCCCGCCCTGGGGCACGGCGGTCGGACGCGTGGGGGAAATGCTTGCCGTGGTGATTGCCTGGCGTTTGCGGGCTTCTTCGGCCTGATCAGTGCGCGCCGAGGCTAGCACCAGGGGCGGCACCGGTGGGGCCGCGCTGACGGTGGGCTGGGTGGCTGCCGGCAGCGGCGAAGCGAGGGCCATCGGCCGCTGCAACAGGGCCGCGCCTTGCGGAACAGCGGTCGGGAGGTTCCCAGGCAACGCCGCCTGCAGCGCACGGTCCACGGCTGGCGTCGTCGGCACCTGGCTTTCTACGCCGGGGATCTCCGGCGGCTTGGGCACGTCGCCAAAGGTCGTGTCGATGTTGATGCCAGGGATCCGGTTCAACAGTTCGATCAGGCCCTTCAAGGCCTTGCCAATCACCGCAAACGGAGAAATGTTGGTCAGTGCCCAGATGAAGGCATCCCACACCGTATTCGCCGACACCGTGACGCCGACCATTTGCCCGATCCAGTCGACCACCTGCATACCGAACGCGAACACCTGCTGCAGGCCGACCCACAACACGTTGAGCAGCGCGGCGAATACGCGGAACAGCAAGATGACCGGGGTGATCATCGTGACCAGCGCCTGGAACCAGGCGGTGTTGCCGAACGAGGCTTTCAGGCGATCCCAGTACAAAATCCCGATACCGACACCAATCACCAGGGCGGCGATGGCAATCACGATCAAGGCGATCGGGCTGGCCAGCATCGACAGCATGCCGATCACACTGCTGATCACCGTCAGCGCCCCGATCGCCACCACCAGCCCCAGGAACCCCAAGGTGATCATGGCGATCATGCGGGTCAGGTTCGGAAACAGCTGGGTCCAGCGAGTCAGCGTGCTGGCAATGCCCACTAGCTTGTCCATCAGCGGCGCGAGCATCGGAATGAGTGCCTGGCCAAAGGCGATGCGCAACGCCTGGACGGCCGCGCCGAACTGTTGCCACGGGTCGACCATGGCCTTGGCCATCTTCTCGGCATTCTCCAGGCCCCGGACCCGGCCCAGTTCGGCAATGCCGCTGCGCAGCCGGTCGGTGTCCTTGGCCAGCGCGCCGATCACCTGGGCACCTTCGCCGCCGAATGCCGCCAGCAATTTTGCGCTGGCGGACGCGCCGTTCAGGTCGCCCAATTTGCCCTGCAGCTTGTCCAGGACGTCGAGGATCGGCAGCATCTTGCCTTGCTGGTCGGTCAGGGTGACACCCAAGGCTTTCGCACCGTTGGCCGCGTTCTCGAAAAACGCCTTGTAGCGCCCGCCGGCGTCGCCGCCTTCCATGGTGCTGCTCAGCGAACCGATCACCGCGAACTGCTCGGCAATGTCGACGCCGGCACCAGTGGCGATCGCACCGACTTCCTTAAAGGCGTCCTTGAGCTGAGCGCCGTCCGTGCGGAACAGCTTCACGGCCAAAGCCGTCTGCCCACCCAGCTTCTCGACCCATTCGGTTTTACCCATGGTGTCAGCCGAGGTTTTGAACAGGTTGTACATGGTGCCCAGGTACGCGCCCATGGTCTCGGCGTCGGACTTGGTGGCCTTGGCCAGCAGGTTGCTGGTGTTGGTGAAGTTCGCCAGCTGGTCGCCCGTCAGCCCCTTGATCGCGCCGGAAATGCTGTAGGCCGAGGCGACAAAATCCCGGGCGTTCGCCGCGTAGTTCACGGAAAACTCCAGGGATTTTTTGTTGAGGGCTGACAAGGCATCTTCGGCCACGCCCAGCGAGCGGACTTCGCCCAGGGCGCGGTTCATTTCCAGCGCCGGTTCCAGCGATTCGGAGATGGCCACGCCCGCGCCCACCATGCCCGCCAGGCCCGTGCCCATCTTCATGATGTTCTGTTGGCCCTGGGTGGCCAGGTCGGCAAAGCTGGTTTTCACCTTGCCCAGGGGCGCGCTGACCTTGTCGGTCAGGCTGAGGATGAAAGCCAAGCGGGCGCTGCGGTCAGCCATGGATTAGAACCTTAAAATGCTTGGGCGATGCCGTTGGCGACGGCGATTTCCATCCGTCGCCAGTGTTCGTCCTCCAGCCACTTGGCCACCCCCATGTTTTCGATGGTGGGTTCGGCACCAGGCAGCCAGCGGTGGGTCAGGGCCAACAGCTGGCCCAGTCCGTCTTCGGTCAGGCGCTCAGCGTGGTCGAGGACTTTTTTACGATGACGTCGATGTCCGGCGAGTACTCCTCAAGCAGCGCGCCGGCCAGTTCCATGACGGTGACCGGGTTAGCCAGGAACGGCTTGAGCGCGGCTTTTTCGTCCTGCTTGACGGTGGTCATCAGCAGGTTGTTGGCCGGGGCCACCTTGTTGTTGTTCGTGGTGCTGTTGAAGTACTTGGTCACGTCCTGGGGCGTGAGGTGGAAAGTGAAATCCTGATCAGCAAATTCCAGGGTGATGTCGCGGTTTACTTCGCTCATGAGTCGTATCCGTAGGGGTTGGGGTTAAAAAGGGTTCAGGGTTTCGCCGGCGGCGTTCGCAACACCACCGTGCGGATGTAGTCCTGCAGGCCGAGGACCATCTGCCGGGTCAGGGCGAGCTGGTCCCGGAGGGTGAAATAATCCGGTCGAGCGTCTGCAGCGAGTTCGGCGGATCCAGCATCAGCCACGCTGCCGGTGCCGGTGGCACCAGGTACTGCGGCGGCGGTGGGGCAACTGGCTTTGATGAGCAGCCGCTGACGGCCATCGTCAACAGCACGCTGCAGAGACTTGTTGTGATCGAGCGCATTGTTCAGCTCCAGGGTGTGTTTGAGGTCGTTGGCATCGCGGGCGGCGAGCATTTCGCCGGCGATCTGCGCCGCCTGGAGCAAGCCGTCGCGCTCGGTGGTAACGGTGCCCAGCTCGGTGACGGCGTCATCACGTTCGCCCCGGGCTTCGTCACGCTGGTCAGCGACGAAGTCCAAAAGGATGTAGGCCGCGAGGCTGGCCAGCAGCAGGAACACGGCAAGACGTGGCAAGGGGATCGTCATTTCGCGCACAACTCCGCTTCCGCCAGACGCCTTGCGTACAACCCGGGCACAAATCGCTTCTTGCCCTGGGCATCGGTCACGTAGGACCAGACCGGTGTTCTGCCATCCGCTGCCCACGCCAGTGCTCTGCAGCCCTCGGCAATGCGGCCGGCGTTGATCAGGCCGACGGCCCGACTGGCGCAGGTCGTCGGCACGCCAAAGTTGTGGCCATGGCTGGTCAGGGCGTCGAAGGTGTTCTGGCCGATCGCCTGGTTGGTCAGGCAGTCGGCCAGGGCCAGTTGCCCTTTCTCGACCACCAGGTGCTCGACTTCGGCGCAGCGCGCATCGGACCAGTAGTCACCGACCACCACCGGATACGGGCTGGTGTGTTGGGTGATGCCTTTGCACACTGTCGGCAGGCCACGGGCCAGCTTGTCGGCATAGGCGGTGTTCTGGCCGTTGCCTTCCCAGGTGCCCAGGAACAACACCAGCGCGGAACTGCAGAGTGTCAGCCCGCCGGCGGCGATCTTGGCGCGCAGGTTCATGGCAGGAGTACCCGCAACAGAGCCGGGCCGAACATCTGCAGGATCGCCCACAGGGTGCTGGCCACCGCCAACGCCCAGGTAATCTTGCTGCCAATAGCCGCGACGACGGTGGTCAGCTTCTGCTGGCCTTCGTTGAGCTGCGACAGTTGACCGGACATGTGCTCGAACTGTTGCTCGAGCTTGGTAACCCGGGTCGGCACGGTGCCGTGATGTTTTTCCAGTTCGCCTACGCGGTACTCGATCAACATCACTTCACGTTCGAGACGGCCCTGGCGGGTGACGTCGCTGCTCACGTCGTTCAGCGGCTGGACGGTCGGGGTCATCGGCGTTTTCCTTGCTCAACAAGCGTCTGGCAGGGCACGCAACGCAGGATCCCGCCCAGCGCCTGGCGCTTTTCAGGAATCGGTTTGTCGCAGTCCTCGCAGTGGGTGCGGCTTGGCCCGGTCGGGCGCGAACTGGCGAGCTGAGCCGCAATAGCCTGGTCACGCTGGCGCTGCTCCAGCGCCTGGGCGCGATCGAACGGGCAAACCATTACGTCAGGCCTTCGATTTCAGCGGCGGACAGGTACGGCACGCCGTTGATCTTGATGAAGTCCGGACTGGTGACGTCGAACGGCACCTTGTGCTTGTTCTTCTCGCCGCCCTTTTGGTCGACGCTGAGCAGGCTCGAGATCCGGACCTTGCAGCCGAACGCTTCAATGCGCAGTTCCTCGTCGCCAGCCTTGGCGAAGAACACGATGTCGAACGGCTCCAGCTCGCGGAAGCTGCCGGCGGTTTTGGCCTGCTCGATCAGCAGGTTGAAGTTGGTGGTGTCCAGCTCCAGTTCGCCTGCAGCCGCCACATCGCCATCGACGTGGCCGTTAGGCACGCCTTTGGTCTGCGCCACGGTGGAGTTGTCGGTGATGTCCAGGGTGCCGGTCTCGACGTGAACGAGCAGATCGCCCAGGTTCACGTCGAAGTTCTTGCCGCCAATCTTTGCAGCCATGCGGGGTTACTCCGTTTCGGTGTTCGAAAGGTCGAGCGCGATGTTCGCGGTCAGGTCTTTCGGGCAATTGAGGGGCTTGACCTTGATGAAGGCCTCGACAGCGGTTTTGCTTTTCCAGGTCAGGACGATGTCGCCGTCCTTGGGCTGCTCGATCTCGCCCGGGAACACCTGGCCGGCAAAGGTCGTGGACTTGGCCATCGCACGCAGCGGGGCCATCAGGGCGCTGATATTCACCGCCATGCTGTTGGCCGAACTATTCAGGCGGCGATCCGCGACCCGGGCGATCAGCAGCGGCCGCACCAGGCGCGCGGCCTTGTCGGCGATACGCAGGTACTCGACCACCTGGAAGTCACTGGCCGGCACGTCGAGCATGTTGCCGTCGCCCCAGTACACGCCCGGGTAGTCGGTGTAGGTCTGGGTCACGGAAAAGCGCGCGGTGTCCAGCTCGGCGCGCACGGCGGACGGCAGCGGCACGTTGTCGGAGTCGACCGGAACGGTGCCCAGTCCGAGTACCGCACCGGTGGCCACCCGCATCGGGCTATCCGCCACACTGACGGCAGCATTGGCCAGGCGACCGGCCAACACGCCCAGGTCATTGCCGTGCAGCTGCGGCACGCACAGGACACGCGGCGCAGCCAGGCCGAGCACCAGGGCTTTCTGGGCAGCGGTGTATTCGGCCCACGTCTGTTCGGCGGTCGTGATGCCGACCGACGCCGCCAGGATGAAAACGCGGCGGCCGTAGGTGTTGCCCAAGGCAATGGCGGCGTCATGCATAGCCGACAGTTCTGCAGCGGTTTTCACCGGTGTGGTGACCACGACCGCTTCAAACGAGTGGCCCTGCTGCTGGGAAACGGTCAGCGCGTCCTGCCAGTTGCCATCGGCGGCAATCGGCGCGGCCACACAGGCCCAGCGATCGCCACCGTTCAGGCGTGCGGCCGTGATCTGGGTTTTCAGGTCGCTGGCGGGAATGCCCAGCATCACGTCCAGGTCGCTGTCAGTGTTGAGAGGGATCAGCTGACCAATGCTTTTTGCACCAGGGCCGATGAAAAGGAAGTGGCGTTCGATCGCAGTCACAGCACCCTGGCTGAGATTGAGATTGTTGACGCTGACTTTACCGAGTGCCATGCAGTGCCTCGCTTAGCGGGGTGAATTTAGGATTTGTTGCAGCACCAGGTTCACCAGCGCGCTGGTTTCCGATTCGGTGCCAGGGCCGAGGAACTGACGTTTGGGCAGGGTGATGTCCCAGCTTTGCGCGCCCGATGTCTCGGTTTGTTCGTCGTCCAGGAGGCGGATCAGCAGACCCGCCTTGGCGTAGTTCACGTGCTCTTTGATCCACGCCACGGATGGGCGCGTGAGGGTTTTCTTGCCCGCCTGGCGCGTCTTGAAACCGAGCCGGCGCAAGCGCTTGCCCTGCTTTTCAGTCGCGGCCAGACCTTCGGGAACCTTGTTCCACTGGCGCATCTGCGCAGCGGTGCGGCGCTCGGATACCCCGTTGTGTTGCTGCGACGCCACCCAACGGGTCAGCGCGTTACGCCAGCCCAGTTCGGCTTCGTTGGCACTGAGGCGGGTGACGTCCAGGAGCTTGCCCAGGCCGGCTTCCATCTTCTTTTTGCCCTTGCCCGATCCCTTGCGTGGCGCAAAGGCCGAGCCATCCAGGTTCTTCTGCTCGCGGATCCGCTGGCGACTGAGGCTGCGCACGCGCTTGGTGACGTTGTTGAGCAGACGCCGGCGCAACTGCGGGGGCAGCTCGAGCAGGGCCAGCTGCTCTTCGGCGCCGAGCAAACCGCGCACGTCGAGCGCGAAGGTGCTACGCGCCATCGCCATTCACCTCGCCGGTTTCCGCGACCCACAGTTCGAACGGAATAAATGACCAGGTCTTTTTGAATGCGATGATTTCGCCGGCAGGATCCTCGGCCAGGTACTGCGGCTCAATGAACTGCAGCTTGATATCCACGTCAGCCAGGTCGTCATCGAGCATGGTGATGTCGAACACGGTGGCGGGCAGGCCGTCGCGCTCTTCGTCGTGGTTCTCCAGCCAGCTACCCACCAGGGCCATCAGCCGCCCGGGGTGATCGGCGAAGCGCTCCAGCACGATCGTGGCGCTGTAGTTCATGTCGCCCATGTGCATGCCCTTGACGTCGTCTTTCCAGATCAACTCGAGCTGCACCTGGTCCGTCCAGCTGTCGAGCTGTTCGGTGGCCACCAGCTGGCGTTCGATGAGGTAGGCCGTCAAAGCCTGCAGCTTGATCACACCAGCACCGCCGTGATGCGGCCACGGCCCTGCAGCAGGCGGATAGCTTCCTGGCTAAAAGCGAGAAAGGTTTCCGACCGTTCCGGTAATTCCTTGCCCGTGTTCTCGGCACTTTCACGGCGGGTCACCGTGGCGAACTGGGTCAGCAGACTGGCTTTGGCCCGGGCATACACGGCACGTTTGTAGAGCGCCGCTTTATGGGCGTAGCCCCACCCTGCCGGGGTAGATACGTTCGCAGCGGTCTCGAGGTTCGATACGTCAGCAGCCAGCAGCTCGGCTTTGACGGCGGCCAGGTCGGTGTTGACCTCGACCATCGCCGTGGTCAAATCGGCGGCCAGCAGCTCGCCCAGGTATTCACCAGGAAGGCGATAGGCCTTCTGGAACTCGGTCACGGACAGGTCAGGCCAAAAGCCGTCGTTGCCGATCTGCTGTTCCACAAACCTGGTGGGGTTACCTGAAAAGCTCATTGCTGGCCGCTCGAAAAGGGCGGGAAAACTGGTGGTGGTGGGTCGACGGCCATAATGGCTGACTCACTTCCACAGTTTCCCGCTGGGGGGTGGTAGTCGTTTATTCAGCTGGTGATTGGTTGGCTGCTGCTTCGGCTGCAGCGAGTTTCTTCAAGGCGTTGCGGGCACCTTCAAGCCGGGTTTCCTGGCGGATCTCGGGATAAAGCGCGATTGCTCGCTCCAGGTGCGATACCGCCGCTACCCAGTCCTTACGATCGATGGCCAGCATCCCCAATTGACGGTGGTAACGGGCTGGAATGCGCTCAAACAGCTTCCATTCGCCATCCACTCTCGGAAGAAGGTCGCTCAGATAGGGCTCGGGGCTGCGGCCTGCCTTGTACTCACGTTCCGCCCAGTCGATGACTTCATCAGCCACGAAGGTCGGAATGTCCCGATTGAAGCGTTCCGGCAGTGCCTGGCCCTGGGAGATGGCGAAATCAGCCAATTCCAGGCCCTTTTCAAAGTCGGCGGTGTCGAACAGCCAAATCAGGACGTACATCAGCACCGAGTTCGGGAAACTCAATCCGGAATCGCGGTACCGCTGCACGTATTCTTGGTATTTGGGCAGCAGCTCCTCACGCTTGAGCTGACGGCGCAGCTCGTGGCTGTTGATTGCGCTGATGCGCTCCAGGTCGACTGCCAAAGCGTCTTCCATCAACTTGAGGTGCTTCTGCCCATTGGCCGGACTGGTCAGCGCAGTGGCAGAGGAATAAACCTCCACCTTGGCACCGGCGACAGTGGCCGCTGGGCCTTGGGCGAGTACGCGGCGCTTGTGCGCCAGTGCCAGACTCATCAGACCACCGCCACGTTTTCAGCGGCCGCGAATTTGCCCAGCTGCTCGATCACATAGCCTTCGTTGCGGGCGTTGTAATCTTCCATGCGCGAGCGCTTCGGGTTCTCGATCAGGTGACGACGCCAGCTGCTGTCCTGGAAGTAAATCGACAGGTTGTCCCAGCTGGTGACCACCACGGCGTTGGCCGGGAAATGCGGCACGGTGAACGTCGGCAGACCGCCATAAGTCGCGATGACCTGGGCGCTTTCGATGCGCTCTTTCTCGGTGGGCTTGCCAGCCTGGCTGGAATACAGCTTGGCCTTGTCAGCGGCCAGCAGATCGCTGCCCACGATCGCGATCAGATCACCGCCGTCACGGAATACCGTGTCGATCATCTGCTTGACGTCGTGCACCAGGGCGTCGAGGTTTTCGTAATCGCCGCCGGCACCCAAGGTGATTTTCCCGGCAGTCGCGCCCTCCTCGATCACTTGTTCCGGGATCTGCTCGCGGGCGATCTGCAGCCAGCCTTTGTTGACGTCCTGCAGCATTGGGTTGGTGGTCAGGTTGGTCTGCGTCGCAGCCAGGACGCCATGCCAGCCGATCATGATGCGATCGAGCGCGATCTGTTTCTGCACAGCCGCCGAATAACGCTCGGCGAAGTCCGGGAACTTGGCCCAGCTGTCGATCTTGGCGAACGGCAGGCCCACGTCGGATTCGGTGGAAAACAGTTCGTAATCCAGACCGTTCAGGTCCGTCACGTCCTTGGCTTCGCGGTCGGTGGTTTTGGTGTTGGTGCGGCTGGTCACCGGACCATTGACGCCCAACATGACCTTTTGGCCCTTGATTTCGGTAACCGGCACGACGTTGATGCGCTCCAGGAAGTCGGCGCGCTCGGTGATCTTGTCGTTGAGTTCCTGGGCAATGGTCGGTTCGACGTTGAACTGGCGCGACACGTCGACGCCGTAGGTCTCGGCGATCGCTTCGCGCAGTTCGGAGTATTGCTTAAGAGCACGCTGGCTCAGGGATTGCTGGCTCATGTCAAAGCACCCGCTTTTTGGCATCGGAGGTGGAACCGGTGGTGCGCGGAACAACGCGACCGGCCGGGGTGCTGAACGCCTTTTCGAGGATCTGCTCGAGGCGATCGAGACGGGCGTTGTCGCTGCCCTTGCGAGCGAACTCGCCATCGGCCTTGGCGTCGGCAACGATGGTGTCAACAGCGGCGGCAACGTCATCGACTTCAGCAACGACCGGGTCAACAACCTCGGTAGTAGCGGGTTCAATCACAGCAGCGATGCCGGCAACGACGAGCGATAGCTGCTCGTTCAAGGCCTTTAACGCCTTGGCTGTAGCTTCATCCATTGGGGGGTTCTCAGTTGGAGGGGTGGGTGTCGAATCGGTGGCTGGTTCTGCCACAAAGCGGCTGAACAGCCGGGTCAGCAGGCCCGTCAGCTTGCTGATTTCTCCCACAGGCTCTTCTTCGGTCAGCGCGCCCAGGGGCACCGCCGCCGCGTAGTGCACTGGCGCACCGGTGCGGCGAGAAAAGTAGAGTTCCTGGGTACCGAGGCTGGCCGGCGAATCGGTCACTGCCAGGCCGGTCAGATAGGCTTTGCCGGTGTTGGCGAAGTCCGGGGTGATTTCAATGCTGGTAAACAGCTTTTCGCCCTGGTCGTTGAGCGAAAGCAGGCGATCGTTCGGCTTTAATTGGGCTTCCAGCGCCACCTGACCGTCGGCGAGGCCTTCGACGCCTTCCAGCAGACGCACCGCAAAGACGGTGCCGTGGGAGCCAAACCAGCGTTCGTGCTCGGACCAGATCACAGCGGTATACGTGGCGGTGCTATAGGTCTCAGCGATATCACGCAGTTCCTGGGGAAGGATGACGCGACCGTCAACGGTCGGGCCGCTGGTGGCGACACGTTTCCAGAACGAAACAAGGGAACGGGGCATGGGTGATAACTGCGCTCAATCGGTGAGTTGAGTCGCCAAGATAGGGAGCAATCCCCCCTCCAACAATTGATTCACTTTTGCGCTGGTCCTATTTTCGCGTTATAGGACGAACACGGATTTTAACCCCGCGTTTCCTGCGTTTTCGCCGCATAGACTGCGGCCATGCCATACGCCCCCGAACTTAAAGAAGCCGCCAAACGCCTCTATTTACGCCGCTGCAAGCCGCGTGAAATTCAGGCGCAGTTGTCCCTGCCCAACATCCGGATCGTTTATTACTGGATCCGCCAGGGCGAGTGGGACGACATGCTGTCGGATGAAGAACCGCTGACTGCTGTCAGCCGGCGGATCACGCTCATCCTGGATAAACAGACAACGCTGACCAAAGGCGACCTGGATGAACTGGATTGCCTGACCACGGTGCGCGAACGTCTGGCCAAGCAATGCGCCAAGCCAGCGCCGATGCCAGCGAATGATCCGATTGAGGACGGTGGCCACCGTCGGAACGAGCAGCGCAGCGAACGTCGGGATAAAGGCGATCGGGGCGACAAAGGCGGGAAGAAAAAGCCGAAGCCTGTGAAGAACGACGTCAGCGAACTGACCGAAGTCGACTTCCTGGACAAGTTCATCAGCAAAATGTACGGCTACCAAAAAGAGCTGTACGCCGCGAAGCTCAACCCGCTGACGGCGCGGATCCGCAACATCCTGAAAAGCCGCCAGGTGGGCCTGACCTACTACTTCGCCGGCGAAGCGTTCATGGACGCGGTGCTGACCGGTGACAACCAGATCTTCCTGTCGGCCAGCCGTGCCCAGTCCGAGATCTTCCGCAGCTACATCATTTCGTTTGCCCAGGCATGGTTTGGCCTGGAGCTGAGCGGCAATCCGATCGTGCTCAGCAAGGACGGCAAGCCGTGGGCGGAGTTGCGCTTTCTCAGCACCAACAGCAGCACAGCGCAGGGCCACCATGGCCACGTTTACGTCGACGAATATTTCTGGATCCGCGATTTCGAGAAACTGAACACCGTGGCCAGCGCCATGGCGACCCACAAGAAATGGCGCAAAACCTACTTTTCCACGCCCAGCGCGGTGTCGCACCAGGCGTACCCATTCTGGACTGGCGAGAAATTCCGCAACAGCAAACGCAAGAACGCGAAGGAACCGTGGCCCAGCGACAAGCAAACGTCGGCAGGCTCGCTCTGTCCGGACGGTCAGTGGCGCAAGGTCATTACCATCCTGGATGCCATCGCCGGCGGCTGTGATCTGTTCGACCTCGAGCAGCTGCAGCTGGAGTACGACGAAGACAAGTTCCAGCAACTATTCATGTGCAAATTCATCGACAGCACCCAGAGCGTGTTCCACCTGACCGACCTGGAACGCTGTTATTCCGATCTTGCGTTGTGGACCGATTACGACGCCGACGATCCGCGGCCCTTCGGCAACAGCCCGGTCTGGATCGGCTACGACCCCAGCCGCACCCGGGACGATGCAACGTGCGTGGTCATCGCCCCGCCGCTCGAGCCGGACGGCAAGTTTCGGATCCTCGAGAAGCACAGCTGGCGGGGCCAGTCGTTCAAATACCAAGCCGAGCAGGTCAAGCGGCTGACGGAGCGCTTCAACGTGCAGCACATCGGCATCGACACCACGGGCATCGGCTACGGCGTGTTTGACCTGGTGCGCGATTTCTACCCCCGTGCGACCTCGATCCATTACAGCCTGGAAACCAAGAACAGCCTGGTGCTCAAGGCCCAGGACACCATTGTCGGCAGCCGCATAGAGTGGGACGCCGGCTGGAACGATATCGCCCAGGCCTTCCTGACGATCAAGCGCGGGGCCACCGCCAGTGGCCAGATCACCTACAGCGCTTCGCGCACCGACGCCACCGGTCACGCGGACGTGGCCTGGGCAATCATGCACGCCCTGGCCAATGAACCCCTCAACACCGACAAAAAACAACGTAGCCGCTACGTGTTCAGCAACTAAAGGCCCCCATGACGACGCGAACAGTCAAAGACCAACCGATTCAACCCAAGCCACCGACACGCTCTTTTGCGTTCGGCGATCCCGAACAGGTGCTGGTCGGCAGCATGGGCAATTACCTGGGCGTCTTCGCCTCGGAGGATGGCCGCCTGTACAAACCGCCGGTGTCTCGTCAGGGGCTGGCCAAGCTGTTGCGCGCCAACGCGCATCACGGCGCGATCCCCAAATTCAAGCGCAACCTGCTGCTACGGGAATTTCTGCCGTCCGTGGGCTGCAGCGTGGCCACCATGGGACGCGCTGGCCTGGACTTCGTGGTGTTTGGCGAGGCGTACCTGTACCGCAAGCCCAACCTGCTGGGCCAGGTGCTGGAAATGCAGCACCTGCCGGCGATCAACATGCGGGTCAAGGTCGACGGCGGGTATGTGATGTTGCTGCCCGACGGCAAGGAGATGGAGTTCGACCAGGACGAGATCGAGCACGTCATGGATTACGACGTCGAGCAGGACATCTACGGCGTGCCGGACTATCTGGGCGGCATGCAGGCGCTGTTGCTTAACGAGGCCGCGACGCTGTTCCGCCGGCGCTACTACGCCAACGGTGCCCACGCGGGTTACGTGTTCTACACCAACGACCCCAACCTGACCGAGGAGGACGAAGAGAACCTGCGCGAGCAGATCTCTGGCAGTAAAGGCGTGGGCAACTTCCGATCGCTGTTCCTGAACATCCCAGGCGGTGCCGAAAAGGCCGTGCAGATCATCCCCGTGGGGGACTTTCAGGCTAAGGACGAGCTGGAGAAGGTCAAAAACATCACGCGTAATGACGTGATCGCCGCCTGGCGAATGAACCCCGCTTTGGCCGGGATCATTCCGGAAAACAGCGCAGGTTTTGGCGATATCGAGAAGATCGACCGGGTCTATACGAGCAATGAAATCCGTCCGATCTGTCAACTTTTCAGCCAGCTGAACGATACCTTGCGGGATGACAGGCGGATTGCCTGGAGAGAGCCCCCAACGGCAGGGGAAAACGCTACATATAGTGGCTAACGTAGAGAATGCCACTACATAATGTGGCAAAATAGTAGCAATTAGCCGCCCCTGGGGAGGGACACAAATGCGCATCACCTGTAAGTGCGGACACAGAGGGCGGATTGCTTCGAGGGATCAGCTTTCCAATGACTTCGCCAAGTTGTATTGCCAGTGCCTGGACGCAAAGTGCGGGCACACGTGGGTGGCAAACCTGACGTTTTCACACACACTCAGCCCGTCGGCCCAAGCCATGGACCGGCTCATCTTCGACAGTCTCAAGAATTTGTCCCGCACTCAGCAGCGCGAGTTGTTTGACCAGTTGGGTGCAGCGTGATCGGCGGGACCGCTGACCGTTAAAAAGGCCAGCGCTATGTGGCGGAATAAAACCTAGCCTATGGCGTAGCTTTAGTCATTGTCAGACGGAACAAGGTACTTGGCGATTCTGCACAAATACTCCTGATCTGGATCAGGCATGCGTCGGTAATAGCTAATCAACCGAACTTCTCTTTCGCTCAGGTCTAGACACTCGTTTCTAAGTGTCTCGCGATAGCTGTCTTCGATTTTTTTACGATCCAACATGCGTACGGCTCCATTAAGTACATTGCTGAATCGACGTTATCGGGGCTATCGCACGTTTCGCCACTGAGGTGCATTACGAATGCTTGGCACAGAATGTCACACCCTACTGCGGAACCTTGTTAGCGTCGTCCGCCATGCCTCGGACGATTCGAAGAACCATTTTTTGGTCATCTGGTGGAATCACTCGATAGTGCTTCAAAAGCTCTTCCTCTCCCTGAGTGATGCTCGTAATCGGCGTACCAGTTCGCTCGCCAGTGACCACGTATAAAACGTCCAAACCTACGTCGCCCAGGGCTTTCAGATAGCCGGAATCAGGTCGCCGCTCGTTCCTTTCGTAGCTTCCTTGCGTATTCCGGGTAACCCCTCCGATCTGGGCCATTTCTTCTTGTTTAAGCCCTAATCGGATCCGTTCTTCACGCAAGCATTCGCCCGCGCTCATCTGCGGAATTTCTGCCTGTGACAAATTTTTCAAGCTTAAGCCCCTTTACAGGACAAATTAACTGGTCATAATCAGCGTTGTACGAACACGAAACCACACAAACGCACACGAGCGAACACTATGCCCGCCCCGCTTACAACCGAGCAAGCCCGCGAGGCCCTAGACCGAAGAGGGATCAGCATTGCGGAATTCAGCCGCCAGCATGATTTGAACAAGAATCTTGTCAGCGACCTTTTGAACGGACGTAAAAAAGGCCGCCGAGGGGAGGCACATCGAGCCGCCGTGTTGCTGGGGATTAAAGACGGCGTGATTACACAGTAATGGCACGGACTATCAGGGAAAAGCAGAACATGAAAAGCCCAGTTCTAAAGACTCGCCGCGAAGTTGTCAGCGCAATTATCTGCAGCTATCCAGGCGGTCGCGAATGCGCTGCCGCACGTATCGGTTTGGCATTGAAAAAATTCGATAACCACGCCTACGAAAATAACAACAGCCGCCCGCTGAACGACTCCCAGCTGTACCAGCTCGAGCAGGAAGCAGGCACGCAGCATTTCCCCAACTACGTGGCGTCGATGTATGGCGGCCTGTTCGTTGCGGTACCAGATCCCGAAACGAATGACACCGTGGAGATGTACACCCTTTCCGTTCAGGTCGCTGCAAAGCGTGGCTGCGTCGATCAAGAAATTGCAAAGGCACTGGCCGATGGCTGCATCAGCGAAGCCGAGGCAGAACACATCCTCAATGCTCACAACCTGCACATGGCGGCACGTCACGCCGAAGTGCTGGCAGCCATCGACCTTTACCGCGTCAAAAAGGGCCAGCCCAATGAATAACCCGCCTGCAGTACAGGAGTATCAGGACGTGTTGAAAGCCGCTGCTCTTACGTTCCTGGAGCGTCACCACTGTGAGCACCTGAGCAATGACCAGCAGCTGATCCGCCGAACCGTTCGCCACCTGGTGGCCGATTACGACGTGCTGACCCAGCTGGCCGAAAAGATGGTGCACCTGGCGTACAGCGACATGCATGCAATCCGCGATCGGCAGCGGCTAGACAACCTCAACAGTTCGGCGACCCATTCGGTCATCGTCGACCCAACCACCGGCAATGCCTGGGCAATCCCGGTCAGCCTGATCTACGAACGCATCATCAACGCACCGGACAACGGGCGTTACCGCTTAGCCAACTCGTAACACCAACCCAACACATTGCCTGCCCCACACCCCGTGGGTTTGGGTGAGCTGCGCCCGAATTCGAGGTTTCACGATGGGAAACGCCGTAATCATCACCACCCAACTGCCTCCGGCAGAGGCCGAAGCGTTGCTGGCAGCCGTGCGTGAACAGTACCGCTTGAGCCTCAACGAATACTGGTATGCCGACCAATTTCGCTTCGTTGCGGACGGTCTGCGCCACGGCGCAATTCTCGCCCATGTCCCGGTAATGGCCGCGCAAAAACGCCTGATGGCAGCCCTGTCCCACAGCCTCAACGCAGTGAAGCAATCATGAGAGACGACCTACGTCACGACGTCCTGCAGCGCCTCGAGCACGACTTTGGCCTGAAACACCGCCCAGGCACCGACTACATGCGCGGTGGTACTTGTCCCAAGTGCCGGCAGAAAACCCTGTTCACCCGCCACACCGCCCCTTGGTTGGTGATCTGCGGCCGGCCTGAAAAGTGCGCTCACACCATGCACGTGAAGGAAATCTACGAGGATCTGTTCGAGGACTGGAGTAAGCGAGCACCGGCAACCGAGAACGCCCCTGCAGCAAGTGCCCGCGCCTACTTAGAGTTTGCGCGTGGTTTCAGCATGGATCTGATCGGGGGCTGGTTTACCCAGGAAACGTATTTCAACCGGGATCTGGATGCCGGCAGCGCGACTGTCCGCTTCCCTCTCACGAAGGGTGGCTACTGGGAACGGCTGATCGATCGACCGTCGCGGTTTGGCAAGATGAAAGCCCGGTTCAAGCCAGGCGAAACCTACCGGGGCGTGTGGTGGTGCCCTCCCTCGGTTGACCTGCTCGAGGTCAAAGAAATATGGATCGTAGAGGGCATCTTTGATGCCATAGCCCTTCTGCATAATGGCATTTCGGCGGTGTCCGCCATGTCTTCCAACGCCTTTCCGGAAGAGTCGTTGAAAGCCTTGCTGCGTGACTGTGCTGATCGTGAAGCGAAGTTGCCCAAACTTGTATGGGCGCTAGACAACGAACCAGGTGCAAACGGTTACACCCGCCGCTGGGTCCGCATGGCCAGGGAGTTGGGCTTCATATGTGAGGCGGCGCAAATTCCTCAACGCGATGGCCGCAAGGTCGACTGGAACGACCTGCACCAGCGCTGGGCGTTCATGGATGAAGAAGCCAAGCGTCTTGACCAGGTAGCGAGCGATATCAAACAGGCGCGTCATCAGGGCGCGTTACTGATCGCTGAAAACGCCGCAGAGAAGGCATTGCTCATGTACGACTGGAACAAGCGCGGTGAATTTCACCTGGGCTTTGCCAGCCGGTTGTACTGGTTCAAGTTGGACATGGAGAAATTCAACCGTGCCATGCAGGACCTAGAGGACAGTGAAGACCAGGAAGAGCAACTGCTGAACCAGTCCGCCATGCGGGAAAAGGCCCTGCAGCAGTCCGGCAGCGTGATCGAAATAGCCAACTGCTATCCGCAAGCCCTCTATTACCAGCGAAACGAAGTAACCGACGAGTCCTGGTACTACGTGCGCGTTGACTTCCCCCACGACGGCGACAGCGTGAAGAACACCTTCACCAGTGGACAGCTCACTGCAGCCAGCGAATTCAAAAAGCGTCTGCTCGGGATGGCCGCTGGTGCCATGTACACCGGCAGCGGTCAGCAGCTGGACAAAATCATGAAAGACCAACTTTACGGACTCAAAACAGTGTCGACCATTGATTTCATCGGCTACAGCAAAGAGCACGGCGCTTATCTGTACGGCGACGTGGCCATCAAGGACGGGGTGGTCTATCCGATCAACAGCGAGGACTATTTCGAGCTTGGCCGGATGCGCCTCAAGACGCTGCAGAAAGGCGTTCCGATCGTGCTGCAACGTGAGCGCAAGGACTACGACGAAGAGTGGCTGCGGCTCATGCTGATCTGCTTTGGCTCCCAAGGTCTGGTCGCCCTGGTGTTCTTTTTCGGCTCCCTGTTCTGCGAACAGATCCGCGCGCGGTATCAGTCCTACCTGTTCCTCGAACTGACCGGCGAAGCCGGCGCGGGCAAAACCACTTTGCTCAATCTGTTGTGGAAGCTGATGGGCCGCGAAGGTTATGAAGGCTTCGACCCGATGAAGTCGACCAAAGCTGGCCGCTCACGCCTGATGGGGCAGGTGTCGGGGATGCCGGTTGTGTTCCTGGAGGCCGACCGCAATGGGGATGAGAACAACAAGACGCACTCCAAGGCGTTTGAATGGGACGAGCTGAAAGACTTTTACGGCGGCGGCACCCTGGCCACCAAAGGCGTGAAAACTGCCGGCAATGAAACTTACGAACCGCCCTTTCGTGGTGCGATCGCCATTGCTCAGAACGCAGCAGTGGTGGCCCACGAAGCGATCATGACGCGGATCGGCAAGCTGCATTTTGTCCGCCCTACCGTAACGGCAGAAAGCCGCGCTGCAGCGGATCAGCTCAACGCATTGGATGGGGCCACCCTCAGCCACTTCCTGCTGCTCGCGGTCAGCAAAGAGTCAGCGGTGTTGGAAGTACTTAGCCACCGCATGCCGGAGTACGAAGGCAAGCTGCGCCGGTTGCACAGCAACTGCTTCTTCTGCAGTACGGAATTCACCGCAGACAGCGCCTGTCGCAAGTGCGGCAATAACATCCGTGGCCAGATCCGGATCGAGCGGATCATCAAGAATCACGCCCAGCTACTCAGTCTGTTGGACGCCATTCGCCTGGTGGTCACGCTCAATGACACCCAGGTCGAAGCCACCCGCCGGCAGATCCTCGAAATGGCCCTCGAGCGTCAGAGCACTACCAGTGCCGACCACGCGGCCGTGGCCGAATTCTGGCAGGTCTACGAATACCTCGAATCCCTCTACGCCGATCCCTTAGTCAACCACAGCAAAAACCCGGACTTCATCGCCATCAACATCAACGAATTCGCCGAACGAGCAGCGGAGCACCGCCAGAAAATCGCGGACGTGTCGACGCTGAAAGACCTGCTCAAGGATTCGCGCAGCCGGAAATTTGTGGACTACAAGGCCGTGGACAGCGCCGTGCGGGCTGCGCAAGACGTCCGATCCCCCATGACCATGCGCTGCCGAACGGTGAAGTGCTGGATCTTCAAAGCCTGAACTGGAGTGACGTATGCAAATTGAAGTCGTGATCGAATCACGCACAACGAATGCAGCAGACCTAATTCCCTTTTTAACCGCCTGTCTCAAAGAAACTAGCGACGGTCTGCCCATCGTCCACGCGGATGCCTTTGCCATCGAGGGTCTGCTGGAGATTTTGGATGTCCGCGCCGCTCGGGGTGAGCGGGAAATTCTCGTGATGGGCTGCAGCCGCGACCAGATACAAGCGGTTTTGGAATGGCAGTCAGAGACGGATGACAACGTCAATCTGGAAGACCTGGTGATTCACCTGGTGCGGCACGCCCGCTGATAAGAGAAGGTTTATAAATGAGCAAGTTGGACCGTTTTATGCGCGAGCGGGATGTGATACAAGCCACGTCCCTCTCGCACTCCACAATCTGGCGGGCAATGAAGGATGGCCGTTTTCCGCGTCCAGTCCTGATATCAGCCGGCCGGGTCGGATGGAGGGAGTCAGCAATCATAGATTGGCAAAGGGACCCTGCAAACTGGAAAACTACGTCGATCGTTTGACGCCCATCGGCTCTATGGGCACTTAACCTGTCCTGAAGAGAGAGTAGAACGCACCATGGCCATTTGAGACCCGAAACTCAAGTTAACCAATTCAAAGCCGAAACCGTTGGGGACCATGGGATCTACACAGTGCTCTCTCAGAAGGAACGTCATGAAGATTACGGTAGGATTTTTGCTCGCGCTGCTTCAGGCATCGACATGTACAGCTAAAGAAATCAGTACACAAATTAATCAACCTATAAAGTATGCAAGCCTGGAAGAAATGCACCTTGAAGAGTACGAGCCGCAGAGCCGTTACGGGGCGACTCTTAGCGCGCTAAGAGGAGAGTCAGAGAGAGGCGATTCGGGCGCGACGCTCGAGCTGCTAGACGAACTTTTGAGCAATGAAAATCTAACAGTGGATGATTTAGCCTCAATTGAACAGCTCATGGCCATTGCCACCATTCAAAAGGCAGACAACACGAAGCTGCAAAGTATTATGGGTAAGTATGGGAAGGTAAGGACGGCATTCAGCAAAACGCATGAAAGTCTAACGCGACCAAGCGGTACCGCACAGAAAGTACCCGAACCAAAGATGGAGCTTGATTACGGTGGCCAGACTCTCGACGACATTTCCGGAGTCAAGCAATGCGGCGACGCTAACACCAAAGAAACTGTAGCATGCTTTGCAACCTTCAACAACTCACTGAAAGCCGACTATTCGAAACTCAAGTCATATAATTTAGCAATCGGGTGGAACCCGCAAAACTTCAAACCAGATGTATTATACGAGAGCGCGCGCACGTCATGTGGCCGCACGGAATACTGCACCACAATACCGCTGTACTTGATGAATTTAACGCTACTTCAAGAAAAAAGTGAGGCGCGATTCAGCCGCAGCTACACAACCAACGTAACTGCGTTACTTACCGCACCACTCCAGAAAATAAAAAATGAACAGCAGGTCACGTCCAACAAAATCATTCAAGATCGGTTCGAAGAAGCAAGAGTCAAGCGCTACCAATATCGAGTCGCTGGCAACGCCTCCACGGACGCACTAGTGAAATATGCTTTAGAGGTCGATGTCATAACTTTGGAGAGACCGAATTGCACTGCTTATGTGAATCAGGCATATGCAATGGCATTTGACTACCCGAACGATGTGATTGCAGAACGTCAAATCGATAACACATACCGGTCCCTCCTCAAAGCTCAATGCATAATTCGCTGACGGCCACTGCTATGGAGTGAAAACTCGTCAGGACACAGTTGCCTTCCCTCACATAGATCGTGCTCGTGAACGCGATCTATGTGTATAAAGCCAGCTTCAGGGAGGGAACAGCTTTAGGCTCCGCTGTCATACTCAGCACTTGTTATCAACCCCTTAGGCACTTTTCAGCAGCTCAATGACCATTATCAGAGCGCGCCCTCCTCCGCGCGTGTGATATTCCCCCTACGTCGTATATCAAAGTTAATTCGGATCCGCGTGTAGTTCTGCGGAAGCCGCCTCACCCAGGGCTTGGAGCACGTTTGAAAACTGCGTCTGATCAAAACTAGAAATTGACCCAGTCTCGTAAATATACCGCCACTTAATGAAGGGCTCTTCACCATTTGACACGAGAGCTATGCCAAATTTTTCCGCATCAGTTTGAATGCCTGAGACTTCGGAATAGATTTTTGCAATTTTGTCTTTTGTCGCGGGGCGTAACTGATTGAAAAGTGGTGAGTACCCGTGGACGCCGCGTTTGCGCCCGCCAAACGTCATACCCCTCTCTATTAACTGTTGGTACGTTTCCCCATGAGGTTGATCATTGATGATGAAAAATTTCAATAGAAGCTCAATTGCGAAGCTTTGACAGACAATTGCTGGGCCAGCGAAGTCAGCGTTACCACTCTCAGCCATGCCGTTCATCGCTGACGATGCCGTCTGTGAATAAGCTAAAGCCAAACCGAAAACTGTTTTACGTAAGGATCGCGGAGGCAGCGCGCGGATCATTTGCTCAAGCTGATCAGGGGTGAATGTCATTATGGGAATCGCCTCTATTCAAATAGTATTTAGACAAATTATTTTAAATTTTAATACTCATTCTACCGTTGCAACATTCTCCTCAATCCAGGCTGCCCACCGTTGCAGACCGCGGACCTTTTCGTTGAAATAGTCATAGCGATCGTAATGTTTCGACGACACATCGTTGAACGCGTGCCCTTGAATCCGATCGCGTAACTCTTTCTCTAACCCAGCAACACCCATTAGCGTTTTGCAAGTCCTTCGAATATCGCGGAGAGTGAATGGACCGTCGAACAATTTTTTGTGCCGGCTATACAGCTTTGTCACCGCCCTAGATAGTGACTGAGTATGAAGCGGTCTGTCTTCCATCCTCCCCATGAACCGATAAAGGCTGGTTTCACTTATTTCGTCCAAGGTTTTCAGGCTTTGGCGCATCAGTCTGTTGTATGGCACCGCGTGCAGAATACGCTCTCCATCGCCACCTTTTAGGTTGCGAATAACAAGGTGATCGTCAAAGTACTGCTTGCGTGTGGTGCCAAGCAGCTGCTGAGGACGCTGGCCACCAGAAGCAATCAGAAACTTGATCAGTTCCGACGTTACTAGCGACAGCTGCTCCGGCAGCAGACTCCACAAGGACTTGAGTTCGGCAACTGACAGCGCCCGATTGCCAGGTTGCTCCCAGTCAGCCTGTACAGGAATGCTGGCCACAGGATTGCTCATCAACCCGAACTGGACTTTGTTCTGCAGATAATTTCGCGGGTTATGCTCTTGCTCCAGCCCCAGCTGAAAAGCAGCGTGCAGTTGCGACCGAACACGGTTGCAGTAGGTCGTGATGCCTTTGTCGATCATTTTCGCGATGATGGTGCGTATTTCGACAGGTCCGATCATCGCGACCGGACGCCCGACCATTTGCGGAAAGGGGCGCGTCACATAACGTTCAAACGAGCTTTCCACGTCGTTGACTGACGCAGCATTTTCAACCCGCAGCTTGGCTATGTAGTTGTCCATAAGCTGCTGGAGCGTCCCAGCCGATATCACAAGTTCCTTCTCTTCTCGGCACTTGTCCCTAGCGTCCGTGAGCTTCATTTCAGGCCACGTCCCCAGCTTCGTAAGTTTCTTCTTCCCGCCAACAAAGCGCTGAAAATAATATTCCTTGGTCCCGTTCGGGCGGATCTTCAGGAGCAATACGCCCTCTCCCTTCGCCGTACGACCGTCTGACATGACGTATGGCTTTTCCCGTGGCTGCAGCGCCTTGATCTGCTTGTCAGTGAGCATTGGTGCCTCGTCCCTAGTAGTTGGTGACAGTACGCGGTGACAGTACGCCAGAACCACTCTGATCTGAGCTGAACAGACGATGAATACTGCGCCACGCTGAAAGCCGCGATTCTACTGGGTTGAACGGGGTTATTGATATCGCCAGAAGGATGATGACATTACACCGATAATAGCTTCCCAAGCTGATAACGAGGGTTCGATTCCCTTCACCCGCTCCAATACAGCTTCTATGGACATCCACTCACTGTGTCCATACGCCACTGAAAACCAGGTTTTTTCCATAACTTTCAGTCCGGCCATTCCACCCAAAACCACCCCCAGCTTACGCTTTTTAGTCCACGATTCAGTTGCTGAAAGTGTGGGGTCGAGTCGTGCCGCCTGCGCGGGCAAGGTCCTCGCCATCAGCCTGGGTATGGCTGAGAATTAGCAGGGGTCATGCCGGAGCAGCAGCGAGGCGAGCGCCGAGACCGCGCTGATCGCTCCAGTCGCCATAAACGCTGCGTGGTATCCGGCCAGCTGGCCGAGCACGTCCGAGCCTCCACCGCTGTGAGCGATCGACACTGTGTGCGCCAGCGTCACGAGGCCAGCGATGCCCACAGCGCCGCCGAGTTGGCGAGCCGTGTTTTGCAGCCCGGCCGCCAGACCGGATTCGGCGTGGGGAATACCGGCAAGAACCGCGTGCGTCGCCGTCATGATCATCACACCGAGTCCGCCACCGACAAGAAATGACGGCCACAGGATATCGGCGACATAGACGGGCGCGGCAGGCACCCAAGCCAGCCAGACCAGTCCTGCCGCCGCCATCAACCCGCCGAAGAACGGCAAGCGGTCGAAACCGGCATCGCGAAGATAACGCGACGAGATGGCGGTAATGGCCAGGAGCAGCGCCATCGGCAGCATGGCAAGGCCCGTGTCCATCGGGCTGTAACCGGCAATCTGCTGGAGGACGAGCGAGATGAAGAACATGGACGCGGTCAGTGATGCGCCAAGGGCCATGACCATAACGACGCCGACCGGGATGTTGCGATGCCGGAAGACGCTCAAACGGATCAGGGGCTGGTCGGTGCGGTTTTCGATGCCGACGAACAGCGCAAGAAGGCCAGCGGCGATGCCGAGAGCGCCAAGGACCACGGGTGATCCCCAGCCCGATGCGACCGATTGGGTGATGCCGAAGATGAAAATGCCGATTGCGAGCGTGATTGAGATCGCCCCCGGTATGTCGAGCTTCAAGCGATCTTGGCCATGGGGCTGCGGCGCGAGGCAGGTCGCGACGACCAGGCTCAGCAGCGCACCGATCGGGGCGTTGACGAACATGACCCAGCGCCAGTTCAGAACGCTCACCAGCACACCGCCAATGATGACGCCGAAGGCGGCGGCGATCGCCCCCGATGCCGCCCAGAAGGAGATCGCCCGTTCGCGCCCGGCGCCCTTGGGATAGACCGAGATGATGACGGCCAGCGTCGAGCTTGCGAGCGCTGAAGCACCGAGGCCCTGAACCGCCCGTGCTGCCAGAAGCATAGGACCGCTGGTCGCGAAGCCGCCTACCAGGCTCGCCAGCGTGAAGGTGACGAGACCGGCCTGAAGGATGGCGCGGCGACCGTAGATATCGCTCGCACGTGCCGCGAGCAGCATGAAACCACCGAGCGACAACAGATAGGCATCGACAACCCATTGCTGACCCATTGGGGTCAGGCCGAGATCAGCGCGGATCGCCGGCAGCGCGACGTTCACGATGGCTCCGTCCATGACGACCATGAACGAGCACAGGCAGGCGACCACTGCGGCGATCCACGCCGGAACACCGCTACGCAAAAGGGAATTTGGAACCACCGGGGCGGCGGAAGCAGATGACATCGAATGCACCTCGTCGGGTTGAATAACGGTGCATCCACCTGGAAGACCGTTTGTGTCGCCTTTCAGGATCGACTGAGGTGGGTTACAAAGGGTATCGTTATATGGACATAAAATACTGAGAAGTGGCCAAACAATATGCCCATAGCATCGTCGGTTCCCGTCGATGTCAGCGACAGGCTCGATGGCCCGTCGCTGATTGCCGTGTGGGGCAATGATGACCCCGGCACGGAGTATCGGTTGGGAACGCGGGAATATGACTGGCACACGCATCGGCGCGGACAGGTGCTGTGCGTCGAAAGCGGCCTGATACATGTGCGGACGGCGCAGGGTTCCTGGCTGCTGCCGCCGCACCGTGCCGGCTGGATTCCGCCGGGCGTTGCTCATGCTGTTAGCGTCAGCGGCGCGCTGAGTGGGTGGAGCGTATTCATTGCCCCCGACGCAGGATGCAATCTGCCCCACGCCCCCCGTGTGATGGGCATCGGGGAATTGATGCGCGCGCTGGTTCGCAGGGCCGTCACATGGAACACCCTGGACACGCTGCAACCAGATCAGGATCGCCTCGTCGCCGTACTCCTCGACGAGATCGCACAAGCGCCGCAAGAGCGGCTGCATTTGCCGATGCCATCCGATCCGCGACTGGTACGCATCGCCAATGCGATCCTCGCCCGTCCCGAGAGCGAGCGAACGCTCGACGAATGGGCGACTTGGGCGGCGCTATCGTCACGCACGCTGCGGCGTCTCATCCTGACCGAGACGGGATTGAGCTTTGCCCAATGGCGACAGCAGGCGCGTTTGACCCACGCCCTCGAAATGCTGGCCCGAGGCGATCCCGTCAGCGTAGTCTCGGACGCTCTCGGCTATGCCGCGCCCAGCAACTTCATCACAATGTTTCGCCGCGCCTTTGGCGATTCACCGGGTCACTATTTTGCCGCTACGCAGAGGCGCGATGGTGTCCGTTCAGCCCAGAAGTTCGATCGCTAGTGCCGACAATCGCGGCGATGCGGCCAGCGGTCGCAAACAGCGCCCATTAAAGGTGTACTACGCTGCGCTTGATTGCGTCGTCCATCGGATGGCCATCTGTGCGTCGGAATACGTGAGGCTTAGTACGATACTGGACAGAAGTTCTTTACGAGCTCCAAGAATTGAACTGACCAATAGACCGTGAAGCCACTCCATATTTCGGTGAAATGCCTGGAGCTTTTCTAATAAGACTCATCTCTTCGCACTCTGGTTTTAAGCCCTGGTATCTTCGATTCGAAAATCAGGATGTAGACGCTTCCAATGGCTGCGTAATACGGTCTTCTGGTTTTCTGGCATCTCGCTTTCCTTCAAAGCGGCGGGCCAAAGGGAACGAGCCTTTGCCATCACGGCTTTCAAATTGGTGAGTACCAAGCGCTGCGGAATATCCCCATACTTCGCCCATCTCTCGAAGTGTCCGAAAGAAACATCGTACCAATTTCTGGTCTTGTCCATGTTCAGGCCATACTGAGCCTCATCCAGGATGTAGGCTTTAGTCACCACGATATCGTATGCAGGTGAAAGCTCGGCATGTTTGCCATCCCGATAGATCATGCTCCAGTTCTTTAAATGTGCATCGCCGTTTGCCAACAAAATGTTGACCAACAGTCTTATCGCCATCTGCACGGCATCTCGCTGCCCATGAAGCGAGTTCCTGTAAATCAGTTTCCCGATCTGGTCATAAGTCGCTCCGAGATATTTATCATGGGCATAAGCGAAGAATATCTGCGCGAAGTCCTCGGAGTGAATGCGCTGATTGCCTGGTAGCCGGTCATATCGGCGGATCCCATAAGCGAACCGTTCGTTGGGCAGGTTTATATTCGGCAGAACCTCGATGTCGCCCATTGAGATTAGCTTTATCTCCGGGATGTCGACGCCGACAAGCTTTGCGAGCGTCATCGCCGTGTATTCATTGAGCGGCAAAAATGGATGGACAGTCGACGGCGTCTTGATAATCCAGTCACCTGGTTTTCCGGGGTCGCCTGTGATGTAACGCCCATCCTGATCGCGCATAGAGAATTTCATCTGTATGCCCGCTAATGAAAAGTGCGCTCGGCTGTCTGGGACAGCGATTACCACTGGCTCAATTTTGCCGTGATGCTGCAAGGCGAGTGACGGGATTTCTGCAGCCTCCATCGGCTCAGCAATCAAGGCCCCGGGCAAGTCCCGGCCCAGCCAACTAAACAACGAGAATTCGTTGTCCCTGTGAACCTTCATGGCCTGCGAGAGAAAGTCGCGCAAAGCCCCCTCCGGCAGCAAATTACTCATGACCGGGTGCAAGCGGTGGCTACTGATGAAAGGATGCCTTCTGGCTAACTGACGGGCCAACGCCTCGGGTTCGGTGTGGGACAGCGTCAGCGGATGCCGATCTTCGTTCTGTATGTATTCCGGGGACAGGGTGAACACATTCTTCCCATTCGAATACCCAGCGACATAACCGACGAGCTCACCTTGAAGCGTTAGCTTTAATGCTGCCACCGTTTCATCGGCCATCAAAGGTCTTCCCAAGGGCTTTCATCATCCTTAACGGCGTCCAGAGGCTGTCCTTCGGACTCGAGCCTTTGCCGGGGATAACGATGATCCACATCTGCCAGTGTCTTGCTGGCGAGGATCCTTTCAACGATGTCGACTTTTGATTTCGGGATGAGCAATAAAGTGCAGTCCAGCCCTTCAACTATCTGATCGATAGAGCTAAGACGGGGGTTGCCGCCGGCCTCGATTTTGCCGTACTGCTGCCTGGTCAGTCCGGAGCGCAGTGGCATGTCCTGGATTTTCAATCCGAGAGACTGACGACGCTTACGAATTTGATCAAGCAAGGTAGTTTTCACAGGGGAAGCCTCAGAGAAGAGGCCCCATTATGTAACCTATATGGCTCTCGTCAAGCTTAAAGAGCAATATAGATTTCATTGACTCATAGCGAGCCTTATAGATTACATACCTTGTTTCTTGAGCTAAATATCGCTCATATCAATTAAAAGCCCTCCTGATTCGCGGGCAAGCCTTGCGCCAACAAGCGAAATTAAGCCTTCACCCGCCGCTCCACCACGATTTCCGGCAGGTCAAGCCGGCGCATGTAGACGCGCAGCGGTTCGGTGATGCGCAGGCGGTCGTCGATGTTCTGTTCGAGCAACAGTTGCAGGCGTTCGCGGCTCAGGGTCATGAGTTCGTTGTCTGCCGGCGACCAGACGAATTCGCAGGTTGGCGTGATGCTGTCGTCGGCGACATCCATGCCGAAGGAATCTTCGCTGAAGCGCACGATATGGCGATGGGCCTTGTGGTGGTAACCGACGAACCCGGCGAGTCGGTCGGCGGCTTCACAGATAGCGCTGGAGGTGGTTTTCATCGATGACCTCTGGAGAAGTTCGAACCCGCGATTCGCCGAATCGCGGGCAATGGCGATCAGAGCGCGCGACGGAAGATGTCTTCGATCTGCAGTTGATCGGCAGGTCGCGGGTTGGTCAGGCCGCAGGCGTCTTTGAGGGCATTGGCGGCCAGAATCGGGAAGTCTTCTTCCTTGACGCCCAGCGCGGTGAGGCCCGGTGGAATGTCGATGGAGCTCGACAGGCTGCGGATGGCCGCGATGGCCGCACGAGCGCCGTCTTCAGGGGACAGGCCGCGAGTGTCAGCGCCCATGGCGTGGGCGACGTCGCTCAGGCGGGCCGGGCAAACGCTGGCGTTGAAGCTTTGAACGTGGGGCAACAAGACCGCGTTGCAGACGCCGTGCGGCAAGTCATAGAAGCCGCCCAACTGGTGCGCCATGGCATGCACAAAACCCAGCGACGCATTGTTGAACGCCATGCCCGCGAGGAACTGTGCGTAAGCCATGTTTTCCCGCGCGGTGAGGTCCGAGCCATCCACTACGGCCTTGTGCAGATTATCGGCGATCAGCGTCATGGCCTTGAGTGCGCAGGCGTCGGTGATCGGCGTGGCGGCAGTCGACACATAGGCTTCGATGGCGTGAGTCAGCGCGTCCATGCCGGTGGCGGCCGTCAGTGACTTCGGCATTTTGGCCATCATCGCCGGGTCGTTGACCGACAACAGCGGCGTGACGTTACGATCAACGATGGCCATTTTCACGTGGCGTACTTCGTCGGTAATGATGCAGAAACGGGTCATTTCGCTGGCGGTGCCAGCGGTGGTGTTGATGGCAATCAGCGGCAATTGCGGCTTGGCGGAGCGGTCCACGCCTTCGTAATCGCTGATGTGCCCACCATTGGTGGCGCACAACGCGATCCCTTTGGCGCAGTCATGGGGCGAGCCGCCGCCCAGGGAAATCACGAAGTCGCATTCACGTTCGCGCAGCATGGCCAGGCCATTTTCAACATTGCTGACAGTCGGGTTGGGCTTGGCGCCGTCGTAGACCACCGAGTCGATGCCCTGCTCCACCAGCAAACCGGCGATCTGCGCGGCCAGCCCTGCTTTGGCCAAGCCGGCGTCGGTAACGATCAACGCCTTGAGAAAGCCGTAATTGCGGATGGCTTGCATGGCCTCATCGAGGCAACCCAGGCCCATGATGTTCACGGAGGGTATGAAAAAAGTGCTGCTCATGACGGATCCTCATTGCTAACGATCAGCCGAGCGATTGCACAACAACCCGGCGGGGGGAATGCTTACAGCATGAGCGTTGGCAACGAGGGTGAAATTGATCCAGCGCAAGTAACCGATAGGTTTGCTCCCGGCGTTTATCCGGGAAGGGTGCGTGTACGGTTGCAGTGCGCCAGGTGAATGACATCGAAGTCATACCTGGACCAGGTTGCAGCCGGCTGGTTCGGTTTATCGAATCTGAAGCGATACCTCAGCTGAATCCCCGGAATGCAGCGGTTCCTCGAGTCAGCGGCCGAGCGCGACATCGCATATTTCCACCAGCGATCGACCACGCAAACCAGCTGCGAAGAGTCCGCCCCTGCCACGCAGACACCTTGCGCCGCAGTGAACAGGGTCCGGATTTGCTCGGCGTTCCGACCGCGAACAAATTGTTGCGAAATGATCTGCCCGCGCTCGATGTTGTTGAAAAGTTCGCGGCTGCCACCTCGAACCTGCTTCACGACTTGCGCGAAATCGTCATCGGGCAAACCTGAATAGTCGTGTTGCGAGGCAGTGCTGATGGCGCAGCCCGGCAGCGCCGTGGCCAATACTGCGAGTAACAGGCAGCGATGGGATTTTCTGATCTGAATGGACATGCTGGAACCTGCGCAAAGGGCGCCAGCGCTTGAATACTTATCCTCTGCACCGGCTTAGGAGCGCAGAACTTTGCCTGCCGACGGGCTCAGCGAGAACCCGACAGATGTCGGGGGTGAGCGATTTTCAGACTGATCCTACGCGGCGGTAAGACCAACCCCTCAGCAGCCCGAAACTTTGCTGACAGTCAGCTGATAAAACCGTCCGCCACCAGCAAGGTTTCCAGGCATTGCTCCTGAATCCCGTAGAAGGTTTTCAGTTCCTGGATGCGGGCCAGGATGTCGCTGGACCGCAGCGGTTCGGCGCGTTTTACGGCGAGGATCATCTTGTTTTTGTTGGTGTGTTCCAGCGAGATGAACTCGAACACTTTGGTCTCGTAACCGCAGGCTTCGAGCAGCAGCGCACGCAGGCTGTCGGTGACCATTTCTGCTTGCTGGCCCATGTGCAGACCATATTGCAGCATGGGCTTGAGCAGCGCCGGGCTCTGGATTTGCAGGCGAATCTGTTTGTGGCAGCACGGCGAACACATGATGATCGACGCCCCGGAACGAATCCCCATATGAATGGCGTAATCGGTGGCGATGTCGCAGGCATGCAGGGCAATCATCACGTCCAGCGCGCTCGGCGCCACGCTGCGCACATCGCCGCACTCGAACACCAGGCCCGGATGATCCAGGCGAGCAGCGGCGTTGTTGCACAGCGTAACCATGTCTTCGCGCAGTTCAACGCCAGTCACCTGCCCTTCGGCCTGCAAGGTATTGCGCAGATAGTCATGAATGGCGAACGTCAGGTAACCCTTGCCCGAACCGAAGTCCGCGACTTTTATCGGCTGATCGAGTTTGAGCGGCGAGGACGTCAGGGCGTGGGAAAACACCTCGATGAACTTGTTGATCTGCTTCCACTTGCGAGACATGGAAGGGATCAGTTCATGCTGTTTATTGGTCACGCCCAGATCGGTGAGGAATGGACGGGTCAGCTCCAGATAGCGCTTTTTCTCCCTGTCATGCCCGGCCGTTGGCGCTTCACGCTCTTGCTGAGCCTTGCTTTTGAACAGCGTGCTTTTGCCTTTCTTGCCGTATTCGAACTGCACTTCGTCGGTCAGCGACAGCAAATGCGCGTTCTTGAACGAGTCCGGCAGCAAGCCGCCGATCAGCTGCACCGCGTCGCCCAGCGGCAGATTCTTGGTGATGTCCCGGGTTTTGTAGCGATAGACGAACGACAGACACGGCTGATCCTTGACGGTCAGCTGCTTGATGATCACCCGCTGCAACTCGGCTTCTTCGCCAACGTATTTAGCCAGGACCAGCTTGATGAACGAGTTCTGCGACAGACTGTTCTCCAGCAAGCCGAGAAACTGGGCATGGTGGTCCTGAGCAGACTGGGCGGGAGTTGCAGTGACTGACATCGAAAAACGCCTCGGGGCGGGCTGAAGCTGGAAAGCAGCGAAGGCGGGTATTTTAGGCGGGTTGTGGGGTGGGGGTTAGTTTAATTCTGTGTAGATCACACAGAGTCGCCATGCTAATCCACATACCGAACATGCCGCGCCATCAGGTTCGGGCGTTTGAAGGTGTCGATGTTGTCGATATTTTTCAGCAGCTGGTTTAGCTGCTGCTTGTAGGTTGCGTCGTCCATATCGATCCAGAAGCGCGGGTTGCGGCCGGTTTTCAGGTCGTGGGCGGCGGTGGTCGGGTCGAGGTGGCGGAACTCTTCGTAGCGTGGCAAATCCGGCAATGGGCGGCTGGTGTCCATATAGTTCTGCAAGAAATCCCACAAAGCGCAGGGCATTTGCCAGCGGTTGTCGAGATTCACCAGTGACGAGAAATTGATTACGATGTCCCGATAACGATGGGCGATGCACAACACATGATTCATCGAACCCTGCCGATCCGGTCCCGACTCAAGATAAGCATCGAACTCGTAAAACGGCGCGGTTATTTCGCCGATGGTGCCGTTCTTTTTGTATTCGCCGTTATTG
>Ga0247814_10000045_pt1 | contig 128164 bp, 141 predicted proteins | sample UWRJL179409R1_FD_179947 | JGI IMG/M metagenome (GOLD analysis project Ga0247814, IMG submission 179947) | Plant litter microbial communities from Arlington Agricultural Research Station in Wisconsin, United States - UWRJ-L179-409R-1 | ecosystem: Environmental > Terrestrial > Plant litter >... | reverse complement strand
CTTCGCCGCGTGGCTGGCAGAGAACGGCGCAAACGGCACCGGCTACCTGTCGACGACCATCGACTACGACATCAACAACGAGCTCTTCAACTCTGGCAAGGCGCCGTACACGATTCAGGGACCGTGGGCGATCAGCTCGTTCCCCGATGTCAACGTCGCGGTCAACCCGATTCCGTCGGCCGGCGGCGAGACCGCTGCCCCGTTCGTCGGTGTGCAGGGTTTCTACCTCAGCTCGCAGAGCAAGAACTCGTTGCTCGCCACCGAGTTTCTGGTGAACTACCTCGGCACGGAAGACGCCCAGCGCGCACTCTACGAGGCTGACCCGCGCATCCCCGCGTGGACCACCCTCGCCGAAGAGGTTTCGTCTGACCCGATCATCGCCGGCTTCCTCGCCTCGTCGCAGGGCGGTGTGCCGATGCCGAGCATCCCTGAGATGGGTTCGGTGTGGGACTTCTGGAACGCCGCGGAATCGCAGATCATCGCGGGCGCTGACCCGACGACGACCTGGGAGACCATGGTCAGCGATCTCACTACGGCCCTCGCGGGCTAACTGACCGGCCGTCGCGGGGCGCCACCCGCCCCGCGACGGCCCACCAGGCTCGACCACCACACAACCAAGGAGCAAGGATGCCCGAACGAGACTCGCACGCCCGCGCCTGGCGCGGCCTCGGCTGGGGCTTCATCGTCAAGCTGCTGCTCATGGCGGTGGTCAACGCCTTCGGCGTGACGGTCATTCTCGCGGCGGTGCGCACCGAATCCTGGATCATCCTCGGCGTGCTCGTCGTGCTGCTCATCGCGGCCGACGTCATCTACTTCACCAAGAAGGCCCTTCCGCTCAAGTACCTGCTGCCCGGCCTCATCTTTCTCTTCGTCTTTCAGATCTTCACCCTCGGCTACACCGGCTACGTGGCCTTCACCAACTACGGCACGGGCCATGCGGGCAGCATGCAGCAGGCGATTGATGCCACCGTCATTCAGGGCGAGCGTCGCGTCGAGGGCTCGACCGACTATCCGCTTGCCATCGTCGAGGGCTTCGGCGGCGAGCTCGGCTTCGCGATCAACGACGACGGCACCGTGCGAGTCGGCACCGCGTCTTCGCCGCTGACCGACTCGCCCGATGCGACTGTCGGCTCGAGCGGAGCTCCGACCGAGGTGCCCGGCTACACCGTGGTTCAGCGCGCCGTGCTGCTTACCGATCAGGAGCTGCAGCAGCAGGTCGTCGGTCTGCGGGTGCCTGTGAGCGACGACCCGAACGACGGATCCGTGCGCACCCGCGAGGGCTCGACCGGCGTCATCTACACCTCGACAATCGTCTGGGACGAGTCTGCCCAGACCATGACCGACACCGAGACGAATACCGTCTACCAGCCGGATGACCGCGGCAACTTCGTCGCAGAAGACGGCACCCGCCTGCCCACCGGCTGGTACGTCAACGTCGGCTTCGACAACTTCGTTCGCGCAGTGACGGATGCCGACCTGGCCGCCCCGCTGCTGCAGGTCACCCTGTGGACCTTCGCCTTCGCGATTCTCACCGTGCTCACCAGCTTCGGCCTCGGCCTGCTGTTCGCGATGATCTACAACGACGAGCGGGTGCGAGGGCGCAAGATTCTGCGCACGCTGTTCATCCTCCCGTATGCATTCCCGGCCTTCATGTCGGCGCTGCTCTGGCGCGGCATGCTCAACTCGGAGTTCGGCGTCGTCAACGACCTGTTCTTCTTCGGGGCCGATATCAACTGGCTGGGGGATCCCTGGCTAGCCAGGGGCGCGATCCTGTTCGTCAACCTGTGGCTGAGCTACCCCTACTGGTTCTTGGTCTGCACGGGAGCGCTGCAGGCGCTGCCGAGCGAGACACTCGAGGCGGCGACGATCGACGGCGCAGGCCGCTGGCGCAAGTTCCGGTCGATCATGTTGCCGCTGCTGCTCGTGTCGACGGCGCCGCTGGCCATCGCATCCTTCGCCTTCAACTTCAACAACTTCACGATCATCTACATGCTCACCGGGGGCGGGCCGAACTTCGCGGGCTCGGCGTCGGGGCTCGGCTCGACCGACATTCTCATCTCGGCGATCTACCAGATCTCGGGTGTCGCCGGCGGCACGGCCGACTACGGCCTCGCGAGCGCCCTGTCGATCATCGTGTTCATCGTCATCGGTGTCATCTCGGCCATCGCCTTCAGACAGACCCGCAAGCTTGAGGAGGTGCAGTGATGACTAGCGTTCGTTCACACAGAACTCACACGAAGCGTTCCCGCTGGTGGGGGGAGGTCGGCTGGAAGTACCCGGTCGCCGTCGTCATCGTCTTCTTCGCGGTCTTTCCGCTGCTCTACGTGCTGTCGGCCTCGCTTAAGCCGGGCGGCAGCCTGGCCGGCAGCAGCCAGCTGTTCCGTGCCATCGACCCCGCGAACTATGCCGCGCTCGGCGGCACCCAGTTCTGGACCTGGGTGCTCAACACCCTGTTCATTGGCGGCGTCACGGCCGTTGGCGCGGTGCTCATGGGCGCCGCGGCGGCCTACGCGTTCTCGCGCTTTCGCTTTGCGGGGCGGCGGGCGAGCCTGACGAGCCTGCTCATCATCCAGATGTTTCCCCAGACGGTCGCGTTTGTCGCGGTCTTTTTGTTGCTGCTCGCCCTCGGCGAGGTGGTGCCGGCGCTCGGCATCAACTCGAAGATCGCCCTCATCTGCGTCTACCTCGGCGGCGCTCTCGGGGCAAACACCTTTCTCATGTATGGGTTCTTCAACTCGATCCCGATCGAGATCGACGAGTCGGCGAAGATCGACGGGGCAACCCACGCCCAGATTTTCTGGCGCCTCATCATGCCGCTCGTCACCCCGGTGCTCGCGGTTGTCGGCCTTCTCGCCTTCGTCTCGGCCTTCGGTGACTTCATCCTCGCCCGCATCGTTCTGACGAGCGAAGACAACTGGACCCTCGCCGTCGGCATGTTCCAGTGGGTCTCTAATCAACTCACCTCGCGCTGGGGGCTTTTTGCCGCCGGCTCGGTCATCGCATCGCTGCCGGTGCTCGCGCTCTTTCTCACGCTGCAGCGCTACATCGTCGGCGGCCTCACCCAGGGCTCAGTCAAGGGCTAACCCACTTCATCAAGGAGCAGCAATGAGAGCAAAGTCGCTCGTCACCCTGATTACCGCCGTCGCCCTCGCGGCGGTTGGCCTCGCCGTGCCCAGCGCCGCGGCCGCCGAGCCGGTGCCCGCCGGCATTACTGTCGCCAAGGTCGAGAACCTGCCCGCAGACTTCATCAACGGCATGGATGTCTCGTCGGCCATCGCCCTCGAGAAGTCGGGCGTGGTCTTCCGCGACGCTGCTGGCGCGCCCGCCGACCTCTTCGACGTGCTGGCCGACGCCGGGGTGACCGACGTGCGGGTGCGCATCTGGAACGACCCCTTCGACGCCACCGGCAACGGCTATGGCGGCGGCACCAACGACGTCGCCGCGGCGGTCGAGATCGGCCAGCGTGCCACCGCGGCGGGGCTGCGCCTGCTCGTTGACTTCCACTACTCCGACTTCTGGGCCGACCCGGCCAAGCAGCAGTCGCCCAAGGCGTGGGCCGCGCTCACCGTCGCACAGAAGGCCACCGAGGTCGGCGCGTTCACCACCGACGCCCTCGAGCAGCTCGCCGCAGCCGGCGTCGACGTGCGCATGGTGCAGGTTGGCAACGAGACCAACAACGGCGTCGCCGGTGTGACCGGCTGGGCGGGAATGGCGCAGATCTTCAGCGCGGGCTCTGCTGCTGTGCGAAATGTCTACCCCGATGCCCTCGTCGCCGTGCACTTCACGAACCCCGAGACCGCGGGCCGCTATGCCGGCTACGCCGCAAATCTCAACACCTACGGCGTCGACTACGACGTATTCGCGTCGTCGTACTACCCCTTCTGGCACGGCTCGCTCACGAACCTGACGAGCGTGCTCAGCCAGGTGGCCACCACCTACGGCAAGAAGGTCATGGTCGCCGAGACCAGCTGGGCGTACACCCTCGAGGATGGCGACGGTCACGGCAACGTCATCGACCTCCCGTCGGAGGCGACCAGCTACCCGGTCAGTGTGCAGGGACAGGCGACCGCGGTGCGCGACGTCATCCAGGCGGTCGCGAACGTGGGCAGCGCCGGCATCGGCGTTTTCTACTGGGAGCCGGCGTGGTTGCCGGTTGGTCCGCCATCCGCCCTCGAGGCGAACAAGTTGCTCTGGGAGCGCGACGGCTCCGGCTGGGCCTCGAGCTATGCGGGAGAGTACGACCCGACGGATGCCGGCCAGTGGTTCGGCGGATCCGCCTGGGACAACCAGGCCCTCTTCGCCCACGACGGCACCCCGTTGGAGTCGCTCAACGTCTTCGCCTACGCCGAGACGGGTTCGGTCGCGCCGCGGGCGGTGACGAGCGTCGGCACGGTCTCGCTCACCCTCACCGAGGGCGCGGCGGTGACCCTGCCGGGCACAGTGCAGGTCGCCTACAACGACGGCACGAGTGAGGCGCAGTCCGTCACGTGGTCGGGCGCGCAGAACTTCATCGAGGGGGCGGGCAACTACGCCGTCAGCGGCGTGACATCGGCGGGGCTGGCGACCAGCGCGGCCATCGTGATCAGCCCGCTCAACCACCTCGTCAACCCCGGGTTCGAGGCGACGAGCACGAGCGCCTGGTCGGCCGTCGGCAGCGCCGGAACCCTGCGATCGACAAACGACCCGCACGGCGGAACCCGCAGCTACCACTTCTGGTCTGACGCGGCCTACAGCCTCGGGCTGTCGCAGACGGTCACCGGCCTGCCCGCCGGCTCGTACAGCGCTAGCGCCTTTCTGCAGGGAGACGGCGAGGATGCCGCAAGCGACGTTCGCATCACGCTCTCGACCTCGGGCGGGGCGACGTCAACGGCACCCTTCGCCCTCAACGGCTGGCTCGCCTGGTCGTCACCGACCGCCGGCCCGGTCGTGGTGAACGCGGGGGAGACCGTCACGGTCACCTTCAGCGCCTCGCTGCCCGCGGGCGCTTGGGGCACCCTCGACGACTTCTCGCTCGTGCGCAGCACCGCGGCCGGCGTCGACACGGCCGCCCTCGCGGCGGATGTCGCCGCGGCGGCCGCCCTCGACCTCGCCGACTACACCCCGGCCTCCACCACCGCGCTCGCCCCTGCGATCGAGCGCGCCCGCGTGGTGCTCGGCGCGAGCTCGCCGACCGCGGCAGCGGTCAGCGGGGCGTCGGCCGCGCTGGCAGCGGCCGTGCAGGCTCTCGTGCCGCTGACGGTGCCCGGTGCTCCGACCGACGTGGTGGCGACGCGCAGCGGCGGCGACCTCGTCGTCACGTTCAGCGCTCCGGCGAGCGATGGCGGCTCGCCCGTGACCGGCTATCGGGTGTTTGTGGACGGTTCTTCGACATCCGTCTCGGTTTTTGAGACGACTGCGACCTTCAGTGGGCTCGTGCCCGGCAGCTCGCACACCTTCACCGTCACGGCGGTCAACGCGATTGGCGAGAGCGCGCACTCCGCGGCCTCGGCCCCCGTGCTCGTCGAGGACGGCGCACGGCAGGGTCCGGCGACCGGCCGTCTCTCGCACAACAACGGCTGGGACACCGGCCTCGCCGACGGCGACTACTCCGTGACCATGAACCTGTGGTGGGGCGAGAACGCCTCGTCGGTGCGCATCCGCGAGAACGGCGTGATCATCGCCGAGCTGCCACTGGTCTACGGGGGAGTCGGCGCGCAGTCCGTCGCGGTGCCGATCACCGGCAAGCCGAACGGCAGCTACGTCTACACCGGCGAACTGGTCAACACCCACGGCACCTCGACACTCACCCCGGTCACCGTCACGGTCACGCAGGCGAACCCCGCGACGCCGGTGCTCACCCACGACAATTGGGACAAGAACGGCGACTTCACCGTCACCGCCAACCTGTGGTGGGGAACCAACGCGACCGGCTACCGCTTCTATGAGAACGGCATTCTCGTCGCCGAGGGCGCGCTCACCGCGGCGACTCCCGCGGCGCAGGTCGCCAGACTTGCCGTCATAGGAAAGTCGGTCGGCAGCTACAGCTATCGCGTCGAGTTCTCTAACGCCGCAGGTGTCACCTCGAGCAGCACCATTTCTGTAGTGGTTTCCGGCTAAGCGCAAGCCCCTGTCGCTCTTAAGAGAGCGCACGTACGGTGACGGTATGAGCACCCATACCGTCACCGTCACCCTGCATGTTGAGGTCACCAACTCGAAGGTGCTGGCCGTTATTGCCGGAGCCCAAGCTGGCGGTGACGAGCGCGCCGAGCTGCAGGCGGCCGCCGACGCCGGCCTGCGCGAGCTGAAGTCGCTCGTCGGCCGCTACGGCCTGCGCGTCAGCGAAGCCACGGCCACCGTCGCCTGATGCTCACCACCGCGCCAACGATGACGCGCACCTTCGGGCTCGAAGAGGAGTTCATGCTCGTCGACCCGCTGACGCTCGAGCAGCAGCCGCGGGCCGATGCCGTGCTGTCGCGGCTATCGACGACGCTCGCGCCGGGCACCTCGGCTGCGCACGAGTTTCTCGCCTCGCAGATCGAGCACGCGTCACCCGTCTTCAGCGACCTTCCGCGCGCGCTCGCCGAGCTGCAGGGCTTTCGCGACAAGTTGGCGCACGCCGCCCACGCGGAGGGACTCGTCGTGCACAGCGCGGGCATGCCCTTCCAGGCTGCCGCCTACCCCACCCTCACCGACAATCCGCGCTACGACAGCGTTCGCCAGGGCTTTCGCGAGGTCATCGCCGACCACCAGGTGAACGGGCTGCACGTTCATGTCGCCGTGCCGAACCGCGAGGTCGGGGTGAGGGTGCTCGGCCGCATCCGTCCGTGGTTGCCGACCCTACTTGCCCTCAGCGGCAACTCGCCGTTCTGGCGCGGCGTCGACACCGGCTTCGCCAGCTGGCGCACGATCATGATGCGTCGCTGGGTCACCGGGGGATGCCCACCGGTCTTCGCCAATGCCGCCGACTACGACCGTCGCCTCGCCGCACTCGTAGGTGTGGGCGGCACCGTCGATGTCGAGACCGTGGCGTGGAACGCGCGTCTGTCATAGCACTACCCGACGATCGAGTTTCGGGTCTTCGACGCTCAGCTCGAGGCAGCGGACTCCGTGATGCTGGCGGCCCTCGCGCGCGGACTCGTGGAGCGCGCCATCGCCGATGACGCCGAGCCGATTCCCGCGATTGACCCAGAACTGCTCGACGCGTCGCTGTGGCACGCGGCGCGCGACGGCATGACCGATCAGCTCGTCTGCGACGGCCGGCTGGTCCCCGCACTCGTCGCCGTCGAGGAGCTGCTTAAACACGCCGTGCTGAGCGCCGCAGACCACTCCTTCATCAGCGAGCGCCTCTTCACGGGCACCGGCGCCGACCGCCAGCGCGATGCCTTCGCAGAGGCCGGGGTCGAGGGGCTTGGCACGCTCGCGCACTAACTAACTTTCCATAGTGGAAAGTTTCGGTCGCTCTGAAGAATCACATTGCCGCGCTGCAGGCGATCGTAGAGATGCGCGAGTAGCTCCGCGTTCCGGGGCCGCGGGGCTGGGAACCACTGTCTACCGGGGATGAAATCGCCGTGATTGCTGGGATGTTAGATGTTTCCGTGAATCTCCTCCGTGTACGGTCGACACATGAGTGACGTGGACTACATCCGCTCGCAGGGCGATGCGGTCATCTCCACCCTCGGCGCCGATGGTGAACCGCAGGCGGCCTACGTGTCGGTAACAGCCACGGATGCGGGCGAGTTGGTTTTCGATGCCAAGCTCAACAGCCGCAAGGTGGCGAACCTGCATCGCGACCCCCGTATCGCGATCGTCGTCGGCGGGGTCGACGGCACGACGCTGCAACTGCAGGGGCTCGCCGACTTTCCCACGGGAGCTGACCTCGACCGCTGCAGTGCCGCCTTTGTGACCGCTTTTCCGCAGTTTGCGGACTCGCTGCTGCGCGATGACATCGTGGTCATCCGTGTGGTTGTCGACTGGTCGCGGTTCGGCGACTTTCGCTAGCCCGCCAGCGTTGCCTCGAGGGCCACCCACGGCAGCATCGCGCACTTCACCCGCGCGACATACTTCGAGACGCCGTTGAGGGCGATGGCGTCGCCGAAGCGCTCCTCGTCGAGCTCGATAGTGCCGCGGCTGCGCAGCGCCTCGCGAAACTCGTCGAGCAGTGCCGACGCGTTCTCGACCGTGCTCTTCTCGACAAGACCCGCCAGAAGGGATGCCGACGCCTGCGAGATCGAGCACCCATGCCCCTGCCACCCCACAGCCGCAATCACGCCCTCCCGCACCTCGATGTCGAGGGTCACCTCGTCGCCACAGGTCGGGTTCACCTGGTGGGAGCTCGCTGTCGGGCTCGCAAGGGGGTGCCACCCCACCGGGTTCTTCGAGTGATCGAGTATCAGCTGTTGGTACAGCCCCGCGAGGTCGCTCATGCGTTCACTCCAAAGAACGTACGGACCTCGGCCAGGGCCTCGAGGAAGAAGTCGATCTCGGCCTCGGTCGTGTAGATCGAGCCGCTAGCGCGGGTCGTGGCGGTGAGCCCGAGGCGGCGGTGCAGCGGCTGGGCGCAGTGGTGGCCGACCCGCACGGCGATGCCGCGGTCGTCGAGAAACTGGCCCACGTCGTGGGCGTGCACGCCCTCGACGTCGAAGGCGGCGAGGCCAACGCGGTCGCCGCGACCGGTGAGCACGCGCACTCCCTCGATGCGAGCGAGGCCGGCGAGCAGTCGGGTGCTGATGGCGGTGCCGTGGGCGGCGATGCGATCCATGCCGATGGCGCTCAGGTAGTCGATGGCGGTCGCGAGGGCGATGGCCTGACTGACGCGCTGCGTGCCCGCCTCGAAGCGCTGCGGCGGCGCAAGAAACTCCGCGGACTCCATGGTTACGGTCGTGATCATCGAGCCGCCGGTGAGAAAGGGCGGCAGCGTGGCGAGGCGCTCGCGGCGGCCGTAGAGCACGCCGATCCCGGTCGGGGCAAGCATCTTGTGACCGCTGAAGACGGCGAAGTCGACGTCGAGGTCTCTGAGATTGACCGGCAGATGCGGCACCGACTGGCAGGCGTCGAGCACGACGATTGCGCCGACCGCCCTAGCCGCGGCGACCAGCTCGGCCACCGGCGCGATTGTTCCGAGCACGTTCGAGACGTGCGCGAAGGCGACCACGCGGGTGCGGTTGGTGACGATCTCGGGCAGCAGGTCGAGGCGCAGTCCGCCCTCGTCATCCACCGGAATGAACCGCAGGGTGGCGCCAGAGCGCTTCGCAAGCTGCTGCCAGGGGAGGAGGTTGGCGTGGTGCTCTGACTCGGTGACCACGATCTCGTCGCCCGGCTGCAGTCGCTGGCCGTAGGCGACGAGGTTGATTCCCTCGGTCGCGTTGCTCGTCCATACGATCTCGTCCGCATCGACGCCGACAAAGCGAGCGACGGTCGCGCGGGCCTCCTCGAACTCCTCGGTAGCGAGGGCGGCGAGCGTGTGGGCGCCGCGGTGCACGGCGGAGTTGCGGTGCAGGTAGAAGTCGCGCTCCGCGTCAAGCACGGCGAGCGGTTTCTGCGAGGTGGCGGCAGAGTCGAGGTAGACGAGCGGGCTGCCGTTGACGGTGGTCGTCAGCAGGGGAAAGTCCTCGCGGATGGCAAGGATCTCAGACTCGGTGAGGGGCATCCCTCCAGTGAACCACGGGCCGCCGGGTCGCCGCCGGGCGGGCGGTAATCTGGAGGCAATGTCTGCATTCACTGTCTCCGCCGAAGTCGCCGAGGCCCTCGCCTCCAACCGTCCCGTTGTCGCCCTCGAGTCGACGATCATCTCTCACGGGCTTCCCCGCCCCCGCAACCACGAGGCCGCCCTCGAGTTCGAGCAGATTCTGCGCGACAAGGGCGTCACGCCCGCAACGATCGCCGTGCTCGACGGTGTTCCCCAGATCGGATTGGATGCAGAGGGCGTCCGCCGCATCGCCGAAGACGACCTCGCCAAAGCTTCAGTGAGAGACCTCCCGATCATCGCGGCGACGAAGACCAGCGCAGCAACCACCGTCGCCGCGACCAGCCACCTGGCGGCCCTCGCAGGAGTGCGCGTCTTCGCCACCGGCGGCCTCGGGGGAGTGCACCGCGGTGCCTCAGACTCGTTCGACGAGTCGGCCGACCTCAGCACCCTCGCCGTCACCCCGATCACCGTGGTCAGCGCGGGCGTCAAGTCGGTGCTCGACATCGCCGCGACGCTCGAGCGCCTCGAGACGCTCAGCGTTCCGGTGGTCGGCTACGGCACGAAAATCTTCCCCAGCTTCTGGCTGCGTGAGAGCGAGTTCACCCTCGACTGGTCGGTTGACACCGCCGCAGAGATCGCGGCGATCATGAAGGCCCAGGACGACCTCGGCCACGGGCAGGGCATCGTTGTCGCGAACCCGGTGCCCGCTGACCAGGCGTGGGAGCGCGAGGAGCATGACCGCATCCTGACCCTCGCTCTGGAAGAAGCGCACGCTGCCGGTGTCACGGGCAAGGCCGTCACCCCATTTCTGCTGCTGAAGATCGTCGAGCTCTCGGGCGGCCGCAGCCTCGAGGTCAACCTCGACCTCGCACGCAACAACGTGCGCGTCGCCGGAGACATCGCTACCGCGTGGGCAGCCCTTGGCTAGAGTCCTCGTCGTCGGTGACGTCATCGACGATGTGATCGTCGTGCCGCACGGGCCGATCCGGCCTGACACCGACACGGTCAGCGACATTCGGTCGACTCCGGGCGGGTCCGCTGGAAACACCGCGAGCTGGCTCGGCCACCTCGGCGTCGAGGTCGAGTTCGTCGGTATGGTCGCCCAGGCCGATGTCGCTCGGCACAGCGCGGTGTTCGAGCAGTACGGCGTGGTGCCGCGCCTGCAGGGGCACCCGACCCTGCCGACCGGCGCGATCGTCATCCTCGTTGAGGGCGAGCGTCGCGCGATGCTCACCGAGCGCGGCGCCAATGACGCGCTCGACTACGACAGCATCGACGTCACCGGCTTCGACGCACTGCACCTCACCGGTTACAGCCTGTTCAAGAGAGCGGATGCCGCCCCGGTCACCGCCCTCATCCAGCGCGCCAGAGCGGCGGGCCTTGAGGTCTCGGTCGATCCCGGCAGCGCGGGCTTCCTGCTCGACTACGGGGTTGATCGGTTCTTAACAGCAATCGCCGGAGCCACCATCCTCGTGCCCAACCTCGAGGAGTCGCGGGTGCTGGGCGACCTCGACTTTCCCGTGGTCGCCGTGACGATGGATCGCGAGGGCGTTATCGTCAACGGCACCCTCGTTGCCGCCGTGCCCACCACCATCGTCGACCCGACCGGCGCAGGTGACGCGTTCACCGCGGGCTTGCTCGCTGCCCTGCTCAACGGCGATGAAGCCAGCACTGCCGCCGCCGCGGGCGCACGCCTCGCCTCCGAAGCTGTCAGCGCGATGGGCGCCCGCCCCCAGCTCTAGTTGCACTTCGGGCTGAAGAGTGCAAAACTGCACTCTATGGCCCAGAGTGCAATCGCGGATCGCCGCGCCGCGACAGCAACGCGCCTCACCTCCCTCTCGCGTCGCTGGACGGCCGAGCGCGGCCTGCACGGCTTCACCGTCGAGCAGCTGTGCGAAGAGGTGGGCATCTCACGCCGCACTTTCTTCAACTACTTCCCGTCGAAGGAGGAGTGCGTTCTCGGCGTCGACGAGTCCTCCGAGGCCGAGCGCTTCGCGCAGCGCTTTCTCGAGCGGGGATCCCGCGGGTGGAGTGCCGTCGTCGACGATCTCGTCGAGCTGGGCAGCGATCTCGTCGAGGAATCCAACCTCAGCCTCGAGGAGCACACGGAGTTCTTCGCCGCGATCAACCGCGAGCCCCGGCTGCTCGCCCGTGCGCTCGGCATGAGCCGTGAGCGTGAGCAGCAGCTCGCAGAGCTCATCGCCACTCGCGAGGGCGCGTCGACCGGTGACCTGCACGTGCAGGCGGTCATCAGCATCTTCGGCAGCATCAGCCGCGCGACCATCGAGCACCTCATCACGAACGCCACGAACGACTTTCGCGGCACCCTCACCGCTTCGCTTGCCGCCCTCCGGGACGTGCTCGCGCTTGAAACCGATTGAAAGGCACAGCATTGTCCACCACCACCACCGAGGGCCCCCTTCTCCTCACCAAACGCCGCATCTGGATCATCTTCGGCGCGCTCATCGCCGGCATGCTGCTCTCGAGCCTCGACCAGACCATCGTCTCGACCGCGATGCCGACCATCGTCGGCCAGCTCGGCGGCGTCGAGCACCAGGTCTGGCTGACCACCGCCTACTTGCTGGCGACCACCATCGTCATGCCGGTCTATGGCAAGTTCGGTGACGTTCTCGGGCGCCGCAACCTCTTTCTGGTGGCAATCGCGCTGTTCACCATCGCGAGCATCGGCTGTGCCTTCGCGGGCGACTTCACCCAGCTGATTCTCTGGCGCGCGGTTCAGGGACTCGGCGGTGGCGGCCTGATGATCCTGTCGCAGGCGATCATCGCCGACATCGTTCCGGCCTCCGAGCGCGGCAAGTACCTCGGACCACTCGGCGCGGTTTTCGGCCTCTCGGCCGTCGGTGGCCCGCTGCTCGGCGGCTTCTTCGTTGACCACCTCACCTGGCAGTGGGCGTTCTACATCAACATCCCGGTCGGCATCGCCGCCTTCGCCATCGCCTGGTTCACCCTCAAGCTGCCGAGCAAGAAGGCGACCGCTCCGGTCGACGTTCTCGGCGTGATTTTCCTCAGCGCCTTCACCACCTGCCTCATCTTCTTCACCGACTTCGGTGGCGACGGCGAGTTCGGCTGGGGAGCCATCGAGACCTGGCTGTTCGGCGCTGGCATGGTGCTCGCGGCCGGCCTCTTCGTCTTCACGGAGTCGCGCGCGAAAGACCCGATCATTCCGCTGAGCCTCTTCAAGAACCCGACCTTTGTCAACGCCACGCTCATCGGGCTCACCCTCGGCCTCGGCATGTTCTCGGCGATTGGATTCGTGCCGACCTTCCTGCAGATGTCATCGGGAACCTCGGCAGCGGCATCCGGTCTTCTCATGATCCCGATGATGGTCGGCCTCATCGGCACGTCGATCGGCTCCGGTATCGCCATCACGAAGACGGGCAAGTACAAGCTGTTCCCGATCCTCGGCACGCTCATCGTCGCCGCGGCCATGGTGGCCTTCACGACGCTCAGCGCCGACACCCCGATCTGGCTGATTTGCGTGTTCCTGTTCGTCTTCGGTGCGGGCCTCGGCCTCATCATGCAGGTCGTCGTTCTCGTCTCGCAGAACTCGGTCAGCCCGACCATGATCGGCACGGCGACGAGCACGAACAACTACTTCCGCGAGGTGGGGGCGTCGCTCGGCGTCGCCGTCTTCGGAACCATCTTCACGACCCGCCTCACCGAGAACCTGCGTGCCGTCTTCACGAGTGCTGGGGCAAGCCCAGAGGATGCCGGCACCGCGACCGCCACCCTCGACCCGCAGACCCTCAACGCGCTGCCCGACGCTCTGCGCGACGGTGTCGTGACGGCCTACGCGGATGCCCTTGCACCGGTCTTCTGGTACCTCCTGCCCTTCATCGGGCTGGCCTTCCTGCTCTCGCTCTTCCTCAAGCAGATCAAACTGTCTGACGAGGCGGGCCTCGTCGCACGCGGTGAGGCGATCGGCGGCGAGGAGGCCGAGGCGCTCGAGGCGGCGCAGCTGGCCGAGCTCAAGGGCAGCAAGAAGAGCAAGACCACCTCGTAAACGAAGAACGCCCCGCGCTCGGGCGCGGGGCGTTCGACAGTGGAACCGGGAGGATTAGTCCTCGATGCCAAGATCGGCGAGGATGTCGCCAACGAGGTTGTCGACGTTCGTGCCGATGCTGCCACCGTCAACGAGGTCGTCGACCTGAGTGCCGATGTCGCCACCGCTGACCGAGGTTCCGTTACCGATGTCGGAGACGTTGCCAACATCCGAGATGTTGCCGATGTCAGAGACCGCGGTGTCGTTGCCTGAGGCGACGGGTGCAGACACATCGTTTCCGCTCAGCAGGGCGTTGCCAGAGAACACATCGCCAGCGTCAACGGAGGGTGCAAGCACGACCGGCGACTCGTTGCTGACGTCGCCGACGCGGAAGAGGTCGGCCAGGTTGGTCGACGTCGACGTCGAGCTGTAGTCGTAGCTCGACGTGGTGTCGTCTGCCATTGCCGGAGTAGCGAAACCGGCAACCATGAGGGTCGCGGCAGCAACGCCAGTAACGCCAAACGCAGTCTTCTTCGTGATGTTGTTCATGATGTGAACTCCTTCATTTCGTGCTGCCGGGGTGTCCCGGCTTGCAAGGAGGTCTCCGATAAGCCCCCGCTAGAAGGATTGGTCTACTGTGCCTCTTTCGGGGGTCGTCACTCGGGGAAAGTGCCGGTCGGCATCCGATTAAAAAGGTTCCTCAAAGAACCCTGACATAGGCTCTTCGCATGCCCTCCGACCCACTTCTCAGTGACGAGGGCATCGCCTTCGTCACCGAGCGCCACCTCGCCACCCTCTCGACGATGGGGGTGGATGGGCGCATCCACGTGGTGGCGGTTGGCTTCAGCTACCGCGATGGCATCGTTCGCGTGATTACCGGGGGTGGGTCTCGCAAGGTGGCCAACATCCGTGCTGATAGCCGGGCGACGGTCTCGCAGGTGGACGGCGTGCGCTGGCTCAGCCTGCAGGGCACGGCCACGATCGAGGAGGAGCCGGAGCAGGTGCAGCTCGGAGTCGACCTCTACTCGCTGCGCTATCGCACGCCGCGCGAGAACCCAGAGCGCGTGGTCATCGCGCTGCGCGTTGAGCACGTGCTCGGCTCGCCGTCGCTGAAGGCTACCTAGCCGCTTTCACTGCCTCGTAGGCCGCGAGGGCCTGCGCGCGCGATTCTTTGAGGTCGACGATGGGCTGCGGGTAGTCCGGAGTTCCCCACTCAGAAACCCAACGCCGCACATAGTCGCCGTGCGGGTCGAACTTTTGCTGCTGCAGCACCGGGTTGAAGACGCGAAAATAGGGCGCAGCATCCGCACCGCTGCCGGCGACCCACTGCCAGTTGCCCGCGTTGCTCGCCTCGTCGGCATCAACGAGGCAGTCCCAGAACCACTGCTCGCCGACCCGCCAGTCGATCAGCAGATTCTTGATGAGAAAGCTCGCCGCGACCATGCGCACCCGGTTGTGCATGTAGCCCGTGTGCCAGAGTTCGCGCATGCCCGCGTCCACCAGAGGGATGCCGGTGCGCCCCTGCTGCCAAGCAGCCAGCGCCTCGTTGTCGCTGCCCCATCCGAAGGCGTCGAACTCGCTGCGAAAGTTCTTCGTGGGCAACTGCGGAAAATGAAACAGGATGCTGGCGTTGAACTCCCGCCACCCCACCTCGCTGAGAAACTTGGCCGCATTCGCGCGGGCAGCCCCGCTGAGCGCACCGTGCTCGATGCGGTGGAACACCTGCAGCGGCGAGATCTCACCGAAGCGCAGGTGCGGGCTGAGGTGGCTGGTGGCCTCGACGCCCGGCTGGTCGCGCAGGTGATAATCGGCGAGGCCCTCGGCGGCAAAGGCCTCGAGGGTGGCCATGGCGCTGCTCTCGCCGGGGGTCCAGGTCTCGCGAAGTCCCGCAGCCCAATCGGGTCTGGTCGGCAGCAGCTCGAGGTCGTCGCTCGGCAGGCTCACCCCCGTCATCGATGTGGGAGCATCGAGCGGCGGTCGGTCAACCCCAAGCTCCAGGCACGCGCGCCAGAACGGCGTGAACACCTTGTACGGGGTGCCCTCGGCAGTGCTGACCTCCCACGGCTCGAACAGCAGTGCGGACTTGAAGCTCTGCACCTCTGTTCCGTTGGCGCGCAGGGAGGTCTTGAGGGCGGCATCCGTGTCTTTGGCTGCGGAGTAGCGGCGGTTCCAGAACACCGCGTCGGCGCCGGCCTCTGCGATGACCGCGGGCACGACGTCGGCGGCGCGGCCGTGCCGCACGGTCAGCGATCCGCCGATGGCCTCGAGCGAGCTGCGCAGCGACTCGAGCGAGTGGTGCAGCCACCATCGACTCGCCCCACCCAGCGGGCGGATGCTGTCGCCACTGTCATCGAGCACATACAGCACCACAACCGGCTGGCCGCGATCGGCTGCCGCCCGCAGCGAGGGGTTGTCGGTCAGCCGCAGGTCGTCGCGCAGCCAGACGACGCAGCTCATGCCGTCGGGCCGAGCCGCAACTTGTCGGTGAGCGCCGTGAGCTGCTCGAGTTCCCGCCGGCTGAGCGCGCCCCCGACCCTGCGGCGGATCGACTCGGCGTGCACGACGGCGACGCGACGGAAGAGCTCGTTGCCCTCATCGGTGAGGCACACGATGGTGCCGCGGCCGTCGCCCGGGTCGCTCTCCTTGGTGACGAAGCCGCGCTCGACCAGGCGGTCGACCAGCCGGCTCACGCTCGGCTGGGTGAGCAGCAGATGCTTGTTGAGGTCGCGCAGCCGCAGCTTGCGCCCCGGCTGGCGCGAGAGGTTGAAGAGCACGTCGTACTCGTTGAACGAGAGCTCTTCTGTTGGAAACTCGATGTTCAGCTGGCGCAGCACCGAGACCTGCGCGCGAAACAGGGCTTCCCAGGCATCGACAGCCAGCGACTTCTCACTCACCCGATAACTCTATGCAGGTGCAACGACTTCGAGCAGGTCTTGACGGTAGGGAAAGTGCCCATTAAAAGGATTGAGGGTCGGCTTCCAAGGCAAGAAGCCGACCCTCTCCCTTGCACCAAGAGTGTCCTGCAATCACATTCCGCATCCGTTGCCACAGCAAACAACTTCCGCTGATGAAGACTGTATAACGGAAAGGTAACGGGCGCTAGTTACCGAAACGTTATTTTTCTGCGGGTTTGCTGAGAGCCAAATCTGACGCTTCTTTTTGCCAGAAATCAAGCCTGTTTTTTGTTTGGCGGCCAGTGCCACTATCGGTGCATGCCAACGAATCCTCCACTCTCGCTCTCCATGCTCGGCACCGATCGGTGGCTTGCAACTCGCGGTTCAGAACCGGTGGGGCGCATTGAGTTGGAGCATGATCGCTTTGTCGTGGAGGCCGCAGACCAGCACCGGGTCGGTCGCTACCGCGAGTTCAGCAAGGCGCTGGCCGCCCTGGACGGCTACCGCGGCATGAGCGGCTCATGGAAGCCGCTGCTCGTGCTCGCGGTACTCTCGGGTGCAGCCGCGATCACGGTTGCCGTTTACGGGGTCAACCTGTTCTTCTAGCGCTGCGCGCTACCGTTGGCAGCATGACCGACCCCATCGTCGAGCGGCTGCGCGCCGCTGGCTGCGTGTTCGCGGAGGACGAGGCCGCGGTGATCCGCGCCTCGGCCACCTCGGCAGACGAGGTCGAGCGCATGGTTGCGCTGCGGGTGCAGGGTGCTCCGTTGGAAGTTGTCGTGGGGTGGGCAGAGCTGGGCGGCATCCGCTTCGCTGTGAAGTCGGGTGTTTTCGTGCCGCGGCGACGCACCGAATTTCTGGTCGAGCTGGGCAGGGCGCTGTCGCCGACCGTGCTTCTCGACCTCTGCTGCGGCAGCGGCGCGGTCGGCGCCGCGATCGGCGCTGCGGAACTGCACGCGACAGACATCGACCCCGTCGCGGTGGAGTGCGCTCGCCTCAACGTCACGGGCAGCGTCTATGTCGGCGATCTCTTCGAGCCGCTGCCTGCCGACCTCATGGGTCGCGTCGATCTCATCACCCTCATCGCCCCGTATGTGCCGACGGATGAGATCTCACTGCTGCCCCGCGAGGCCCGCCTCTACGAACCCGGGTTCACCCTCGACGGTGGAGTCGACGGCCTCGCCATCGTGCGCAGGGTCGCCGCCGAGGCGGCGCGCTGGCTCGCCCCCGGTGGCACGCTGCTCACCGAGGTCAGCGAGCTGCAGGCGCCGACCGTTGTCGAGCTGTTCGAGGCAGGCGGCCTCAGCGCTCACGTCGACGAGGATGAGCAGCGCTGGGCGACGGTCGTCGTCGCTACCGCTGCGCCTTAGCGAGGTTCGCGGTCAGCTCCTGCGCGTTCTGACGAATTCCATAGCCGGGGGTGTCGCGCTCGATGCGCCAGCTCTCGCTGAGCTTTCCCACGTTGACGGTGTCGAAGCCGAACTCGTTGTAGAGGTCGGTCACCAGCTGGGCTGCGTCGTCGAAGTCGCTCGCGGTGGCGAGGGCGCGGCGGTTGTCGGTGCCAGTGGGGGATCCGGTCGTCGTGATCTCGCGGGATCCGATGTGGTTGAAGCCCTTGGCGACGCGGCTCTCTGGCAGGTGCGCCTGTAGCAGCGCGGTGACCGTCGTCTCCTTGTTGTCGAGGGCGGCGATGTGGCCGTCGCGCTCGAAGTAGTAGTTGTTCGTGTCGATGACGACCTTGCCGGCGAGCGGCTCGACGGGGATGTCTTGGTAAGCGCGCAGCGGAACCGTCACGACGACGACGTCGCCAGCGGCACCCGCCTCAGCCGGAGTCGCAGCTTTCGCCTTCGGCCCGAGCTCCGCGACGAGTTCGCCGAGGGTTTCTGGGCCGCGTGAGTTGCTGATCACCACGTCATAGCCGTGCGCGATCGCCGCGCGTGCGACCTGGCTGCCGATGTGTCCTGCTCCGATTATGCCGATTGTTGTCATGTGAGAACTAACCGAGGGCGCAGAGAAATGCTTCCCGACACGCCATGCGCGTTGCGCACTAGTGTGCACACCGTAGTAGTGTGCATCGCATGGACACCACGCAGCTTCTCAAGGGAGTGCTCGACGTGGCCGTACTCGCGGTCATCCGCGACGAGGACGGCTACGGCTACGACATAGTTCGCCGCCTCCGGGCCGCCGGCATCGAGGAGGTCGGCGACGCCAGCGTCTACGGCACCCTGCGACGCCTCTACAGCGGGGGCATGCTCTCGACCTATGTCGTGCCCTCCGATGGGGGACCGCACCGCAAGTACTACGGCATCAACGACCAGGGTCGCGCGATGCTCACCGACCACCGAAAGAGCTGGGAGCAGTTCGCGGGCATCATGTCCGGCCTGCTCAGCGACACCAAGCCGCGCACCGCGCGGGTGCGAGCGATTGGGGAGAAGGCATGACAACCACACTGGACTACGAGCAGGTGACCGCATTCGCCACAGCGGTGCGGCGTTCACTGGTGGATCTCGGGCCCGACTCCCTCGACGATCTCACCGACGGCCTCGAAGCCGACCTCGCCGACAAGCTGGCCGACGGCGAGCCCCTCGGCGACGCGGCGGCCTACGCCGCAGAGCTGCGTGCTGCCGCCGGGGTCGCCCCCGCGACTCGCCCCACCATCGCAGTTAACGTGCGCGCTAACCTCGCCGACCTGCGCTCGCGCTTTGCTCCGTTTGTCGCACACCCGATCGTTGTCGAGGTCACCGCGTTCTTCGTCGCACTGCGCCCGGTGTGGTGGGTGCTGCGGGCGTGGGGGCTGTTCTTCATTCTCGCCGGGTTTCACACCGTTCCGAGCAACCCCTACGACCCGTGGCTGCTCATCGCGCTGCTCGTGCTGAGCGTCCAGTGGGGGCGTGGGAGATGGCTACCGTGGAAATGGTCACGAGGGGCGGTAATCGTCCTAAGTGTTGTTGCCTTGCTTGCATTGCCTACCGCCGCGTCCTATCTGGTCCAGAAGATCACCTACGTCGACGACATGGATCCCAACGACTTCATCCCCACCGGTCTCCTGCTCAACAAGCAGCAGGTCACCAACATCTTCGCCTACGGCCCCGATGGCGAGCCGCTCACCGACGTGCGCCTCTACGACCAGAGTGGACAGCCGCTGTCGTTGAGCGGCGCCTGGGGCGAGGAGACCTACTGGATAGACGAGGAGACCCTGCTCGTTCCCAGTGAGGATGCCGGCACCGAGGGCTGGAACGTCTACCCCCTACAGACGGTCGACTACGCCGACGTCACCGAGGATGGCACGGTGCCGACCTGGGCGAAGCGCGAGCAGCCCGAACTGCCGTTCGCATCCGTGCACCAGCTGCGCGGCTACGAGGCTCCCGTCGACGACAACAAGTGACCTGAGGTGCGCCTAGTTCCCCTCCCGCCGCCGCGCGAAGGGGCGTCGGGCGCACCTCAGCGCACAGCGCCGCTCACTCGCGCCAAATCGTGGGTTGTGCGACCTGCCCACCCACAAGGTGACGCGAGTGAGCGCGCGCAACACGCGAAAGGGCCCCTCCACCGAAGCGGAGGGGCCCTTCTGCGCGTGGTTTAGAAGAAGTCCGGCGAGGGCGTGGTGGCCTGGCGGATCGACACGTCAGCGTGACGGTCGAAGCGGTAGCCGACGCCGCGCACGGTGCGCACGATGTCTTCGTAGGCGCCGAGCTTGGAGCGCAGGCGACGCACGTGCACGTCGATGGTGCGCTCGTTGGGGATGTCGTCGTCACCCTCGCCCCAGAGCGACGCGATGAGCTCGTGGCGGTCGATGGTGCGGCCCTCGCGCAGCACGAGGTACTGCAGCAGCTCGAACTCCTTGTAGGTGAGCGCGGCGGTCTCGCCGTCGAGCAGGAGGCGCTTGCGCGAGATGTCGATGATGACGCCGCCCTTGACGGGGGTCTCGGGCTCTGGGGTGTTGCGGTGCTTGGCGAGCGCGGCCGGGTCCTGCAGGGCGAGGCGCACGACCTCGACGTCGCGTCCGCCGGCGCCCTGAGGGGCGAGGGCGACCGCGGCGTAGGTTTCGCTGGTCGGAACCAGCTGGGCGGCAAGCGCCTTGAGCTGGGCGACGATCGAGCCGAGGTCGGTGCCGGCCTCGAGGGCCTTCAGCTCGTCGACTCCGACGTAGAGCACGAAGCCGCGGGCCTCGGTGCCGGTCGGAACCGCCCGAAGGCGGGAGGTCGATGCCGCGGGGGCCTCGGTGACGGGACGGGGTGCCGCAGCGGCGAACTCTTCGGGCTGGGCAAGGTCAATGGTGGCGAGAGACATGAGAGGTAATCCTTGGGACTGGGGTGAAGGGCCTCTGATGATGAGGGTGTGATTCCTTCGGGGTTTTTGTTTATCGATGCGGGTTGCGATCCGTAATGAAAGGAAGGCAACCGGGGTGCTCACTCAAGGATTGAGAGGAGAACCCGACGGATTGAACCGTTAGGCACACATTCGACAACACATGACGCCAGACGTCCGAACCTCAGCAGAGGCAGCGGTGAACGTGGTGGCAGTCATGAAAGCAACTATCGGGCATAGACCCGCGAGTTGTCAAACCCCCCCGTACAGCCGGTCGCCCGCATCGCCCAGCCCGGGCACGATGTAGCCGACCTCGTTGAGCTTCTCGTCGAGCGAGGCGAGCACGAGGGTCACGTCGCGACCCTGCATAGCCTCCTCGACGGCGGCAACGCCCTCGGGTGCGCCGATGAGGCAGACCGCGGTGACCTGGCTGATGCCGCGGTCGAAGAGGTAGTTGAGTCCGACGATGAGTGAGCCACCGGTCGCGAGCATGGGGTCGATGATGATCGCCTGGCGGCCGGTGATGTCCTTGGGTAGGCGCTCGGAGTACACGGTGGGCTCGAGCGTCTCCTCGTTGCGCACCATGCCGAGAAAGCCGACCTCGGCGCTGGGCAGCAAGCGCAGCATTCCCTCGAGAAGTCCGAGTCCCGCACGAAGGATCGGCACCACGAGCGGCAGGGGCTCGCTGAGGCGTTGTCCGGTGGTCTTCGTGACCGGCGTGGTCACCTCGACGGTCTCGGTCTTCAGCTGCTTCGTGGCCTCGTAGCCGATGAGAATGACGAGCTCTTCGGCCAGCGCGCGAAAGGTCGCGGAGTTGGTGCGCTCATCACGCAGCAACGTGATCTTGTGGGCGACGAGGGGGTGATCGGCAACGTGGACTCGCATAGGCTCAGGCTATCGTGACTGCCCCACAAGCCTTATATTCCGAGCGGATGCTGCAGGCCCTTGAGAGCGCCAAGCTGGCCTCCGAGCACGGTGACGTTCCGGTCGCGGCTCTCGTGCTCGACGCCGATGGTGCCGTCATTGGGTCGGGGCGCAACGAGCGGGAGCTGGTGAACGACCCTACGGCGCACGCCGAGGTGCTCGCCCTGCGCGCAGCCGCAGAGCACACCGGCTCCTGGCACCTCGAGAACACCACGCTCGTCGTGACCCTCGAGCCGTGCGCGATGTGTGCAGGCGCCATTTTGCAGGCGCGGGTGCCGGTCGTGGTCTTCGGGGCGTGGGATGAGAAGGCGGGCGCGGCGGGATCCATCTACGACCTGCTGCGCGACCGCCGGCTGCCGCACCGCGTCGAGGTGTTCGCGGGGGTGCTGGCCGAGCAGTCCGAGGCACTGCTCAAGGGGTTCTTCGCGCAACGCCGCTGACGAAATCGTTCGCGAGCCGGTATGGGTGCGATGAGTCGTTTGCAATAACCTCATGACGCCCAAACCGGCTCGCGAACGGCGCGGGGGTCGAGTGGTTAGTCAGTGCCCTTGATCACGATCGAGTCGGTGCTCGGGTGGTCTGCACCCGGCTCGACGTAGACGTCGGGCTCGATGTAGATCACGCGGGCGACCGGAACGGCCTCGCGGATTGCCGCCTCGAGCGTGTTGATGGAGGCAGCGACATCCGCCAGTTTCTTCGTCTTGCCGAACGCAACCTTGGCGCCGACGAGCAGCTCGTCGGGTCCGAGGTAGAGCGTCTTCATGTGGATGAGCGCCTCGACCTCGGGCTGCGCGTTGATGGCGTCGCGAATCTTCGTGGCGTCACCCGCGCTCGCGCCCTCGCCGACGAGCAGGCTCTTGGTCTCGATGCCGAGCACGATGGCGACGAGCACGAGCAGCACGCCGATCGCGATGGTGCCGAGGGCATCGAAGATCGGGTCGCCCGTGATGATGGTGAGGCCAACGCCGCCGAGGGCGAGCACGAGGCCGACGAGGGCCGCGAAGTCCTCGAGCAGAACCACCGGAAGCTCCGGCGACTTCGAGTGACGAATGAACGAGACCCAGCCCTGCGTGCCGCGCACGTGGTTCGCCTCACGAATCGCGGTGCGGAACGAGAAGATCTCGGCGACGATCGCGAAGAGCAGAACGCCGATCGGAATCCAGACGTTGTCGAGCGGGTGGGGGTGCTGCAGCTTCTCGATGCCCTCGTAGAGCGAGAAGACGCCACCGATGGAGAACAGAATGATCGACACGACGAACGCGTAGACGAAGCGCTCGCGACCGTATCCGAACGGATGCTGCGCATTCGCCTTCTTGCGCGACTGCCGGCCGCCGAGCAGCAGGAGCCCCTGGTTGCCGGTGTCAGCGAGCGAGTGAACACTCTCGGCGAGCATGGCGCTCGAGCCGGAGAGCAGGAACGCCACGAACTTCGCTGCCGCAATCGACGCGTTGGCGATTAGTGCTGCGACGATTGCCTTGGTTCCACCGGATGCGCTCATGCGCTCAATCCTAGGATGAAGACATGACTCTCCCCACGATCGCGATTCTCGGCGCCGGCTCGATGGGCGGAGCGATTCTCAGCGGCCTTCGACGACACAACGCTTCCGTCAGGATCACCACGCGTTCAGCCGCATCGGCGGCCGGCACCGAGGGCGCCGTCTCGACCGAGCTCGACCCGCAGGCGAACCTCAAGGCGGTCGAAGGCGCCCGCGTCGTGCTCATCGGCGTCAAGCCGCTAATGGTGGCGGATGTGCTGCGTGAGATTGCTGAGGCGCTCGCCGCGGATGCCATCGTCGTCAGTCTCGCCGTCGGGGTGACGTCTGCCGCGATGGAGGCGATCGTGCCCGGGTCGGTCGTTCGCAGCATGCCGAACACGCCATCCCTCGTCGGCCGCGGCGTCACCGGAATCTCGGCGGGCAGCAGGGCCACCGCGGACGACCTCGCCATCGTGCAGGCCGTGTTCGAGACCGTCGGCGACGTGCTCGTCGTGCCAGAGGCGAAGCTCGACGCGCTGAGCACGATAAGCGGTTCCGGCCCCGCCTACGTCTTTCTGCTCATCGAGGAGCTCACGAAGACCGCCATCGAGCTCGGCTTCAGTGAGCAGGAGGCGCGGGTCATGGTGCAGGGAACGTTCCGGGGGGCGAGTGAGCTGCTCGCGGCATCGGATCTGGGTCCTGCGGAGCTGCGCACGAAGGTGACCAGCCCGAAGGGAACGACCGAGCGAGCCATTGCCGTGCTGCAGGAGGCCGACCTCAGCGCGCTGTTTAGCCGCGCCGCTCAGGCGGCGCTCGCCCGCGCGAAGGAACTCGCAGAGAGCGCATAAGCCGCTCATAGCTCTGGTTGGCATTCTTCGTGGATACGGAAGGAGCCACCATGGCTAGCAAGAAAGAAGAGACCCCGGTGGTCGAGCCCGTCGCGCCCCGCTCGCGCACAGGCCTATTGGTCGGCGGCATCATCGGCGGCAGTGTGCTCGTCGCGGCCGTGCTCTTCGGCGGAGGCGTGCTGCTCGGCCTCCACCTGCCGCACGGCGGTGACCGCGTGGTGTTCTCGCAGGGCGAGGTTTTCGTCGGCGAAGGCCACATCGACGGGTTGCAGCAGCGCCCCGACCACCGCTAGGAGCTCAGGCTCGCGAACTTCTCGATGTCGGCGGAGTTGCCGCTGACGATGATGAGGTCGTGGTTGCTGATGACGGTTTCTGCGGTCGCGTAGGTGAAGTCCTTGCCGGGGGACTTCACGCCGACCACGGTGATGCCGTACTTGGTGCGCACGTGGCTGTCACCGAGTGCGACACCGCGGATCGGCTTCGGCGGGTACATCTTGACGAGTGCGAAGTCGTCATCGAACTCGATGAAGTCGATCATGCGGCCTGAGACGAGGTGGGCGACGCGTTCGCCCGCCTCGGCCTCTGGGTAGATCACGTGGTTCGCGCCGATGCGCGAGAGAATCTTGCCGTGCGATTGGCTGATCGCCTTCGCCCAGATCTGCGGCACCTTGAGGTCGACGAGGTTGGCCGTGATGAGAACGGATGCCTCGATCGACGATCCGACGGCCACAACGGCGATCGAGAAGTCCTGGGCACCAATCTGCCGAAGTGCGTCGATGTTGCGGGCGTCGGCCTGCACCGCGTGGGTGACGCGCTCCGACCATTTCTGCACGAGGCCGGCATCCTCGTCGACGGCGAGCACCTCGCGGTCGAGCCGGTCGAGCTGACCGGCGGTCGCAGCACCGAAGCGGCCGAGGCCGATGACGATGACGGGGGCATCGTGGGGGATTCTGTCAACCAACGATGGGCCTCTCTTCCGCTCGTCTGAACAACTGCCGGCGCTGGCTCGCGGCGAGAGCCGCAGCAAGCGTCACTGTACCAACGCGGCCGAAGAACATGGTTGCCGCCAGCACGTAGACGCCAGCGGGCGGCAGCTCGGCAGTGAGACCAGTGCTGAGCCCCGAGGTCGCGAAGGCAGAGATGACCTCGAACAGCACGTAGTCGAGACTCTCGCCGGTGAGCTGCAGCAGGATGATGCTCGCGCCGGCAACGGTCGTCGCTCCCCAGAGAACGACGCTGACCCCGAGGCGCAGAACGTCCTGCGGAATGCGGCGGTCGAACGCCTCCATCTCGTCCTGCCCGCGGGCCTCGGCGAAGGCCGCAAGAAACAGCACGGCCAGGGTGGTGACCTTGATGCCGCCGGCGGTGGATGCTGATCCACCGCCAATGAACATGAGCATGTCGGCCACGAGCAGGCTCGAGCCGTTGAGCTCGTGGATGTCGATGGTCGAGAACCCGCCCGACCGCGTCATCATCGACAGGAAGAAGGGCTGGAACACCTTCTGGCCGCCGTCGAGCGGCGCGAAGGTGTGCGGATTGTTGAACTCCAGCACCAGAAAGGCCAGCCCGCCGACGACGAAGAGCAGCAGCGTGGTCGCGAGGGTCAGCTTGACGTGCACCGACCAGCGCTTCGGGCGCTTGATGTTGCGCATGAGCGCGTAGATCACCGGGAATCCCACGGCGCCGAGAAAGACGCCGATCATCAGCATGCTGAGAAACCAGTAGTCGCCGACGTAGGGGGCGAGACCCTCGGCCGTCGGCAAGAACCCGGTGTTCGTGAAGGCCATGACCGAGTAATAGAACGACTGCCAGATCGCCGCGCCGAAGCTCTCGCCCTCGATGAGGATGCGCGGCAGCAGCAGAAGCGCCACGGCCACCTCGATGATGAGGGCACTCAGCGCCACCGTCGCGAGCAGCGAGCCGATCTCGCCGAGCTTGACGCCCTGCCCCTCTGCGACGGAGCCCTTGTGAATGCGCAGCGGGTTGCTGTCACTCGCCGCCATGAGCTTCGCCTTGAGGCCGAGGCGGCGCGAGATGACGAGACCGAGGATCGAGGCAAGGGTGAGCACGCCGATGCCACCGATCTCGACGCCGACCAAAATCAGCACGTGCCCGAAGGGTGACCAGTAGGTCGCCATGTCGACGGTCGAGAGGCCGGTGACGCAGATGACCGAGACCGCGGTGAACAGGGCGTCCGACAGCGGCGGGATGCGCCCGGAGGTTGTCGAGATCGGCAGCGACAGCAGCAGCGTGAACAGCACGATGAGGCCGAAGAAGATGAGGATCGCGAAGCGCGCCGGCGTGGATGACGCGAAGGCATCGACGAGGTCACGCAACCGGCCGAGGAGGCCGATGCGAAGCACTGGCTTGGTGCGCATCCGCTTTCTCCTTGGCTGCAGATCGAACAGCTTGTCATGGTACTCCCGAACGGCGATGGGTACCCTGTTGCCATGGCCGACATCTTTGACCTGCTCGCCGACGACACCCGCCGGGAGCTGCTCACCACGCTCCACGCCACCCGCGTGCACGGCACGCCGGGCGGTGAGCTGAGCGTGAGCGAGCTCGTCGAGAAGCTCGGACTCAGCCAGCCGACCGTCTCGAAGCACCTGCAGAAGCTGCGCGAGCACGGTCTCGTCACCGTGCGCACCGACGGGCAACACCACTTCTACAAGCTCGACCCGGCCCCGCTGCGCGCCGTCGAGAACTGGGTGGCCGACTTCCTCGACGAGGGCGAAATAGAAGCGACGGATGCCGCCGCAGCCTTCTCCGCATGGTCGGGCGCCGACATCGGCGAGACCCTCGGTCGCCGTCTCGCGGACGGCACGCACCAGGCGCGCGCCGCCGCCGCCGACGTGCAGGGCAAGGTCGCCGCGCGTCTACCCAAGATCGGCCGCAAGAAAGCGGCAGAACTGGGCATAGACGGCGAGTAACACCAGCCCCTATATTTACGTTTCAGCACTCCAGTCACATCCGTGACGAGTGCTCAACTCGACAATGGGGGCAGCATGGCACGCGATCTTTCCGCTGTGCGCTTTCTCACCGTCGCCGAAGTTGCTGACATGATGCGGGTCTCGAACATGACGGTCTACCGTCTTGTGCACTCCGGCGAGCTGCCGGCGATCCGTTTCGGGCGCTCGTTTCGTATTCCAGAGACGGCGGTCGAGGCGGTCATTCAGACCCCTATCTCACACGTCGGCTAACGGCTGCTAGACTCGCCGAGTACATTTTTCCGCGGTTCCGCTAATTGGACCGGGTTGTCCAGTTATACAAAACCAGCGAGGTCCCTATGGGTTCAGTCATCAAGAAGCGCCGCAAGCGTATGGCGAAGAAGAAGCACCGCAAGCTGCTTCGCAAGACGCGTCACCAGCGCCGCAACAAGAAGTAGATCTTCTTGCTGAAAGGCATCGCTTAGGCGGTGCCTTTTTTGCTGCCCCGGCGCGACTCGCGCGCCTCGCGCTTGACGCGGCGCCGCGCATCCCTGATGCTCGCGGGATTGAGCTGCAGCACGTTCCAGTCTTCGGCCTTGGCGTGTCTGGCCAGGCTGGCATCCGGGTTGACGACCGTGCGGTTGCCGACGAGGGAAAGCAGCGGGATGTCGTTGCGGCTGTCGCTGTAGGCCCAGCAGTCCGCGAGTGACGCCCCCTTCTCTTTCACAAGCTTTGCGGCGGCGACTGCCTTCTCTGGCCCGTGCAGCATGTGGCCGATGAGCTTGCCGGTGAAGACGCCGTCGACCTGCTCGACGAGGGTGCCGAGCGCGCCGGTGAGGCCGAGGCGGCCGGCGATGACCTCGCCCATGAGCAGCGGAGTCGCGCTGATCAGCCAGACCTCGTGTCCCTTGCGCTGGTGCTCGCGGGCGAGCTCAAGAGTCTCTGGCCAGAGCTTCGGCGCTATGTCTTTCTCATAGATGTCTTCGGCGAGTTGGCGCATGTCGGCCTCGCGGTGGCCGCCGATGAGCTCGAGGGCGCGCTCGCGCGCTGCCGACATGTGCTTGCCGTTCTCGCCGACCGCGAGAAAGCGAAACTGGTGCCAGCTGAAGCGGGCGATGTCGCGCGCGGTGATGAGTCCCTTGCGAAAGGCGCCCTTGCCGAGCTGGAAAACGCTGGCGCCGCGCAGCAGCGTGTTGTCGACGTCGAAGAACGCGATGATCGGGCGATCTGTCGAGGGCAGAGGTACATCGGTGGACATTGTCCAGACAGCCTATCGACGGACTGTCTTAGGCTGGGCAAATGACAGTCCTCACCCTCATCGAGAAACCGGACTGCCACCTCTGCGATGACGCCCTCGCCGTCGTGCAGAGGGTGCTGGCCGACTACTCCGACGTCACGCTCGAGCGTCGCTCGATCCTCGACGACGTGGAGCTGATGGAGAAGTACGTCGAAGAGATTCCCGTGCTGCTCATCGACGGCGCGGTGCACAATATCTGGCGCGTCAACGAGGCGCGACTGCGAACGGCCCTCGAGGAGGCATCGCGATGATTCGCCACATTGTCAGCTGGAAGCTCAAGGCGGAGGACGAGCCGGGCAAGGCGCTGGCGGCATCCGAGATCGCGGCGGCCCTCACTGGGCTGACGGCGCAGATCCCCGAGATTGTCTCGCTGAGCGTCTCGCGCAACATCGCGTATGCCGACAAGAACCACGATGTGGTTCTCATTGCCGACTTCGAGACTCTCGACGGCCTTGATGCCTATCAGGTGCACCCAGAGCACATCAAGGCCGCCGGAGTCGTCGGTGCACGGGTGATTGCCCGCGCGTCCGTGGACTTCGAGGTTTAGAGCGTCAGGTCGACGATGTCGGCCGCGGCCGCGTTCTTCTTGACCGACTCGATGCCATTCTTGGCGCTGGCCTTCGACTTGTAGCCCTCTGAGCTGGCGATGACCTCGCCGTTGGCGGCCTTGAGGTTGAAGCGGAACTCGCCGCCCTTGTCGACGGTGATCTCAAACTTGGCAGCCATGAGCTTGCCTACTTTCTCTCAGACAGGCGTGGTCCGTTCGACCACGGCTCCACCCTAGACCCGGCGGGTTAACTGATCGTAGGAATCGGGCGGGTCGAGAGCTTGACGCGCTCCGCCTCGAGTGAGGCGAGGGTCTCGGCCTCAAGTCCCTCGGGTTCCACGCCCTGAAAGGGGCTCGGCAGACCGGTCTTCTTCTCCACCAGCTCGGCATAGGCGGATGCCGCCTCGGCGACGCGCGATGCCGCGCGCTCCGCCTTCTTGAGTGAGACGGCCTGGCCGCCGACAACCTCAGCGTGCTTCTTGAGCGCCTTGGTGAGGTGCTTGCGTGCTTCGTTGATCTTTTTCGACATAGGGGAATCATCCCCCACGAAAGGGGGGTCGTGCTAGGCGGCACAGTAGTACGCCCGTTCCACTGCGCTCGGAAAACGCGAAGGTGAGGCGAGCCCTCCTCGGCCGATGGAAGTGAGGGATGAGCGTGTCGCACCTTGTTGTATCTGCGGATGACATTCATGAGCTCACGGCAAGCCTGACGACCGCGGCGGATGCACTGTCGACATCGTCCCTCGACGCCCTTGTCTTTCTTAACCAAAGCGCAATCATCGCCAGCGGGTCGGTGATAGAGGCGCTGGGTGCCTCGGCGTCGATTCAACGACTGCGCATCGAGCTCACCTCCGCCAATGTCGAAACGCTCTCTGCCTCTGGCAACTTGGCTGCCGCGCGCATGCTGACGGAGGACCTCCTGCTTGCCGGGCAGATCTGATGGTGTGGTCGTCGCGCGACCCGGGTGCGGGAGACCCGGGCAGCATTAGGCACCAAGCGCAGGTGAGGACCATCCTTGCTGAGTCGATCAGCCAAACCTCGGTTGTCGCGGTGCAGTCCGTGGTGACTGCGCAGGGCACAGCCGAATGGACGGGACTCGGGGCAACCGCGTTTTTCGAGACCGCTGCCGGGTTTCTTCCTGAGATCGCCGTGATTCTCAGCGGCCTCGAGAACGACGCTGCTGCGCTCTATGCCTATGCGACCGAGGTCGAGGCAATCAAGAACGATGCGTTCGCCCTCACCAGCACCGAGAGCAACGTGACCTCCGATCTCTATCGCTGGAACCAGAAGCTCAGTTCATTGGAATCGCTCGCGTTCTCGTCGATAGACCCGGCTGATAAAGCGGAGAACCTTCAAGAGCAACAGCGCTATGAGGGACTCATTCAAGGCGCGACCTGGACGATACGCGACATCGGTCGGCAGTGGGACGAGCTCGCGAGCCGGCGCACGAGCGCAGATAGCGCGTGCATTGCGCGTCTGACTTCGGGATCATCTCGAGGCGGCCTGTCAACCGCCAGTGACAGCGTGGGACTCAGCGGCAAGGCTCTTCTCGACTATCTGGCCGGTCTCTCGGCGACTGAACTCGCGATTCTGCTCGCGCAGCATCCGGAGCTGGCCGATCAGATCGCGAGCATTGACTCGGCGACGGTTTCACAGTGGTGGGCCAGCTTCGACGACCCGCAGCAACCCGGACTCGTGACGGCTACGCAACAGTCGCTCATCTCGGGCATCCCCTTTGTGATCGGCAACCTCAATGGCGTGCCGCTCGCCCGACGCGTCGATGCCAACAAGCTCAATATCGCTGCGGCGCGCGACGAGCTTGCCGATCAACTTGCGGTCGAGGTAGCAGCACAGGATCCAGACAACGCGAGGATCATTGAGCTGCAAGGACAGATTGCCGTCTACTACGGCCTGCTCAATGACACGATGACCTTCTACGACGGCGAGAATGTTGAAGTGACGATTACGGGTCACAACATTATCTATTTCGATGCTGACGCCGATGCGATCGCCGAGTACTCGGGACTGTTCGACCCAATCACCGGCGGAGTGCCGAGCACTGTTCATAGCTTGGGGCTCTACATTCCCGGTATGAAGTCGACGCTCGAGAGCTTTGGCGATGAAGTTGAACGAAGCGAGGCCTTTGTAAACGAGTACAAGGCTTCCGTTGCCATGATCACGTGGAAGGGAGGCACCTTCGCGACTGAGTCGAACATGGCCTGGGGGCCAGACGCCGCAGCGTTGGGCAGCAAACTCGAATTCTTCTCGCACTCGTTGTATGGAATGCCACCCAACGTTGATCTAGTGGGTATGGGCTACAGCTACGGTGGTGCTGTGCTCGGTAACGCAGAGGCAGCGGGGCTCGATCTCGCGCGGTCGATTCAGATATCTGGAGCGGGCATGGGTTACAACGTGACGTCGCTCGCCGACTACCCAAACTCTTCGAATGCTCCGCACTATTCGTTCATGGCTCCAGAGGACTATACGGTGGGTCTCAGCGTCGGTCTGAATGCTGGCGATCTCGGCCATGGGGCGAGCCCCGTCGAAATGCCCGGAGTGATCCGTCTCGAGACAGGATGGTTGGATATCGACAATCAGTCGTTGGGCCAGGTCACTGGACACGAGGCCATCTGGGATGGCAAGAGCACCGCGCATCGACAGATGGAGCGTGTTCTTACCGGCGGGAAGGTTGAACTGTACGCCGAGCCCGAGTACATCATTACGTATGCGGGCCCGCCGGTCGCTACTAACCCGATTCTCGACCCGGACTACAAGCCTGTCTGGCAGGACGTGCCTGGGGGATCGCCATGAGGCACTTCATCGCGCTCGTCGTGGTGGCTGCCGTAGCGTTGGTCAGTGGGGGGTGCTCGACATTGCCTGTTGCGCCCAACGTCACGGCGGGCGATGCGCAAGCGGAGACGACCGCTCTTACCGACCATGTGCTTGCCGGTATCGACGAAAGCCTCATCGCCCGTCTGGATGACCTAGACAGCGAGTCGCACGTTTGCTACCCGCCACACGCCGATTCCGACCAGAGCATCCTGGCCTGGGAGAGCCGTCGCTTTGTGGTGCTCACCGACGACGCTGTTCCCCTGGATGTGCTCAATGAGATCCTGGCGGGCTTCGACGAGACGAAATGGCACATCGGGAAGGTGGAAGAGTATCTCGGAGAGGTCGGCTCGGGACAGGTCAGTCTTTCCGGCCCCGGTCCAGCGGGTGTCTTGCGCTACGGGATCCAGATCTCAGCGAGCACAAAGGGAACCGCGCCGGCGGCGATCAATGTGATTGCGACCAGCCCGTGCTTCGAAACGAAGTGACGATCGCCGGCAAGGTGGCGATCGTGACGCTAGCCGCCGTAGCTCTGGTCGCCGGGGGGTGCTCGCCTTTGACATCTGGAAGCTTGAAAGCACGGCGCACAAGCAAATGGAAGAAGTGCTCATCGGTGACACCGTGAAACTCTTCGCTGAGCCCACTGGGCCATTCGACCAAAGCCCCGCGACCGCTCCGGGATACTCGCCGAAAATGCAGGACGTGCCCGGATGAGCTTCGCAATGCGCGGGGCCGTGCTCGCACTTGTGGCCGTGGTCGCATTCTCCTGCGGCGGATGCGCCACATTGCGGGCGGCGCCGGATTTGACGTCAGACGAGGCGGAATCTCAAACCATCGCGTATCTGGATCATTCAGTGGCCGGTATCGATAAGAGCCTCATTGCCAGTCTGGAGGGCCTTAGCAGCGTGACCTACACTTGCTACCCGCCCCAGGCCGATCCCGACGGCAGCATCATCGCCCGCCACATTCGGCAAGACATCAGGCTAACCGACGAAGCGGTCGCTCTGGATGTGCTCAATGAGATCCTCGCTGGCTTTGACAAGAGTGAATGGTCTATCGGCGAGATTGAGGACTTCATGGGAGAGGCTGGCTCAGGAGTAGTCTCGCTTTCAACCGCAACGGGACAGTACGACTCGTCGTACTCACTTCGCATCACCGCGAGCCCCAAGGACACGGGGCCGGCGACCATTCACGTGCTCGCAATGAGCCCGTGCTTCGAGACGAAGTAGTCGCTACTAGGGCAGCAACCGCGTCGGCCCGCGGAACAGGTAGGTCGTCTCGCGCAGGTTCGGCAGCTGCAGCATGAGCATGAGCACGCGGCTCAGCCCCATGCCGAATCCACCGTGCGGCGGCACGCCGTAGCGGAAGAAGTCGAGGTAGAAGTCGAGCTCCTCCGGGTCGAGGCCCTTGTCCTTCGCCTGCTCGATGAGCTTCTCGACGCGGTGCTCACGCTGGGCGCCGGTTGAGATCTCGACGCCGTTGAAGATGAGGTCGTAGGAGTTCGTGAGTGAATCATCCCCCTCGTGCCGCATGTGATAAAACGGGCGGATGCTCGAGGCGTAGTCCGTGAGAAACACGAACTCGTGTCCGTAGGTCTCCTTCGCCCACGCGGCGATCTGGCGCTCGCCCTCCGGGTCCATGTCGTCGTCGTGACGCGGCACCTCGTAGCCGCGCTCTGCAACCACCTTCTTGGCCTCGGCGAGCGGGATGCGGGGGAACGGCAGCGAAGGCACCGTCACCTCGACGCCGAACAGCGCCTCAATCTCGGCCCCGTGCTTGTCTTTGACCGCCTGGAAGCCAGCCACGAGCAGCTCTTCGTGCAGCTTCATGACGTCTTCGTGCGAGTCGATCCAGCTGATCTCCGAGTCGACGGAGGTGAACTCTGTGGCGTGCCGGCTGGTGAAGGACGGGTCGGCGCGGAAGGCCGGTCCAACCTCGAAGATCTTGCCGAAGCCAGCGGGCTGGGCCATCTGCTTGAAGAATTGCGGGCTCTGCGAGAGGTAGGCCTTCGTCTCGAAGTACTCGACCTCGAACAGCTCGGCCTTCGACTCGCTGGCCGATGCCATGAGCTTCGGGGTGTGCAGCTCGACGAAGTCGTTCTCGACCCAGTAGGTGCGCCAGGCGTGCTCGAGCGTGGTCTGGATGCGGAAGATGAGGGCGTTCTTCGGAACCCGCAGGTCGAGAAAGCGCCAGTCCATGCGCTTGTCGATGCCGGAGTCGTCGGCGATGGGGGAGTCGAGGGTGGTCTCGGTGGTGACGGTCAGGCCATCCAGCTTGATCTCAACGCCGCCGAGCTTGACGCGCTCGTCGTGCTTGAGCTCACCGGTCGCGGTGAGGAAGGTGCCGGTGAGTAGGCCAGAGATGGTGTCGGCGATCGGGTCGTCGAGCGGGGTGCCGTCTTCGGCGAATGCCTTGGGGTGCACGAGCTGGGTTGCCCCCGACTCGTCGCGCAACACGACGAACTGCACCTTCTTCTGATCACGCACGGTGTCGACCCATCCGGAGACAGAGATGGGGCCTTCTGCAGTAGCGGCCAGGTTCTTGATGAGGGTGCGTTCAGTCACGATCCCCGAGTTTACTTGCCGCAGTGCAGCGCGCAGCCCTCGCACCTCTACGGTACGTAGAATTACCGGGTGCCAGCAGATCGCCTCCACCTCGTGCGCCACGGCGAGGTCTTCAACCCGGATCGCATCCTCTACGGGCGTCTCGACGGCTACCACCTCTCAGAGCTCGGCCAGAAGATGGCGGATGTCGCCGCCGAGTCGATGACCGGCCGCCCGATCACCGCGCTCTATGCGAGCCCGTTGCTGCGCGCACAGGAGTCCGCTGCACCGTGGTCGACGCGCTTCGACCTGCCCATCACGACCGACGAGCGCATCATCGAGCCGACGAACAGGTTCGAGGGCACCAAGGGTGTCAACGCGCAGCTCATGCTCAACCCGAAGTACTGGGGCTACATCTACAACCCGCTGCGTCCCAGCTGGGGCGAGCCTTTTACCGCTATTGCCACCCGCGTCGTCGCGGCGATGGATGACGCCTGGCAAGCCGCCGACGCCGGCGAGGTCGTCATGGTCAGCCACCAGTCACCGATCTGGATGGCGACTAGGCGCATCAACGGACTCAGCCTCCCGCACGACCCGCGCCGCCGTCGCTGCACGCTGTCGAGCATCACCTCGTTCGAGAAGGTCGACGGTATCTGGCGCGAGGTCTCGTATCTGGAGCCAGCGCACGAGCTGCTGGCGGCATCCATCGATCTGGGGGCCGTGTGAAGCGCGTTATCCCCGCGGCCCTCGTTCTGCTCGTGCTGGCCGGCTGCTCGGCCGATCCGCTCGCCGAGCAGTATGCCAACGGCACCAACCAGAACTACATCAGCGGCGACGGCACGCTCACCGTCATCGCCCCGGAGGACCGTACCGACCCGATCGCCTTTGAGAGCGAGACGGATGCCGGCGAGCCGGTCAGCAGCGCCGACTACGAGGGCGAGGTGGTCGTCATCAACTTCTGGTACGCCGCATGCCCGCCGTGCCGAGTGGAGGCCCCTGATCTCGAGGCGCTGCACCAGTCTTTCGATGGTGAGGGGGCATCGTTTCTCGGGGTGAACGTGCGCGACCAGGCCGCGACGGCCGCGGGCTTCGAGAAGGAGTTCGGCATCAGCTACCCCTCGGTCATCGACGCGAACGACGGCAACATGCTGCTCGCCTTCGCTGGCACGGTCGCCCCGAACGCGGTGCCGACGACGATCGTGCTCGACAAGCAGGGACGAGTTGCCGCGCGCTTTCTCGGTCTGATCGAGGAGCCCTCGATTCTCAAGACGATCATTCGCGAGACGATCGCCGAGTGAGCGTCGACGGCCCACTCTTTATCGCGATCCCCATCGCGATTCTCGCGGGGTTGGTGTCGTTCCTCTCGCCGTGCATCCTTCCTCTCGTTCCTGGCTACCTGGGCTACGTGGGCGGAGTTACCGGCGCTGACGGGTCGCCCGACCGCCGCCGCCTCGTTGCGGGCGTGCTGCTCTTCATCCTCGGCTTCACGCTGGTCTTCACCCTCACCAACGCGGCTTTCGGCGCGCTCGGCCTCTGGCTGGTGCGGTGGGACGACCTCATCATCCGCATCGCCGGCGTTCTGGTGATCGCACTCGGCCTGGTCTTCATCGGGCAGTTCAGTTTTCTGCAGCGCACCATCAAGCCAGGCTGGGCGCCGCGCACCGGTCTCGTCGGGGCACCGTTGCTCGGCATCGTCTTCGGCCTCGGCTGGACCCCGTGCCTCGGCCCGACACTCGCCACCATCACCGCGATGAGCCTGAGCAGCGGCTCGGTGTGGCAGAGCGTGCTGCTCGGCATCGCCTACTCGCTCGGCCTCGGGATCCCGTTTCTGCTGATTGCCCTCGGCTTCGGCTGGGTAACGACCAGTGTGCGGTGGGCGAAGCGCCACATCCGCGTTATCAATATCGTTGGTGGTGTCATTCTCGTCATCATCGGTGTGCTGATGGTGAGCGGCGTCTGGTCCCTTCTGATGAGTGAGCTGGGGGTGGTGATCAGTGAGTTCATCCCGGCCCTCTGACCACTTCGACTCGCCTGAGTCGATTGCGCAGCCCAAGCTCGGGCTGACCGGCTACCTGCGCTTCTTCTGGCGGCAGCTGACGAGCATGCGCACGGCGCTGTTTCTGCTGCTACTTCTCGCTTTCGCCGCCATTCCTGGCTCTCTGGTGCCGCAGCGCACCTCCGACCCGAACGGTGTCGCGCAGTTCAAGTTCGATAACCCCGACCTCTATGCGGTGCTCGACTGGTTCCAGGTCTTCAGCACCTATAGCTCTGTATGGTTCTCGGCGATCTACCTGCTGCTGTTCATCTCACTCATCGGCTGCGTGATTCCGCGTACGCGCCACCACTACATCGCCCTGCGCGCGCGGCCGCCGAAGACCCCCGCGCGGCTCGAGCGGCTTGCCGCGTTCACCAGTGCTGACACCGAGGTGGATGCCGCCACCGCCATCGAGACCGCCACCTCCCTGCTCAAGAAGCAGGGCTATCGCACCGAGGTGTATGGCGACTCCGTCAGCGCGGAGCGCGGCTACCTTCGCGAGACCGGCAACCTCGTCTTCCACACGGCGCTCATTGGCGTGCTGGTCACGGTCGGCATCGGTGGTGGCTTCGGCTACACCGGGCAGCGGGTGGTCGTCGAGGGGCAGAAGTTTGTCAACGTGCTCGGCGACTACGACTCGTTCAACCCGGGCCGCTTCTTCGAGAGCGACTCTCTCGAGCCATTCCGCATCGCCCTCGATGACTTCAGCGTGCGCTACGAGCTCGAGAACACGGATGCCCTTGGCCAGGCCACCAACTTCGTCGCCTCGGTGACTACGACCCAGGCCGGGGCCGAGCCGCAGCAGTCAGAGATCAGGGTCAACTCGCCGCTCGAGATCGGCGGCTCGCAGGTCTACCTTCTCGGCAACGGCTACGCGCCGACCATCACCGTGCGCGACCCCGACGGCAACGTCGTCTGGACCGACTCCGTTCCTTTTCTTCCGCAAGACGCCAACCTCACCTCGCTCGGCGTCGTCAAGGTGCCGGATGGCCTGGCCGAGCAGGTCGGAATCGTCGGCTTCTTCTACCCGACAGCCGCAACCCTCGACTCGGGAGCTCTCGCCTCCGGCTACCCGGACCTGCTCGACCCCGTGCTGCAGTTGAGCGTCTACACCGGCGACCTCGGGCTCGACGAGGGGGTGCCGCGCTCGGTGTACACCCTCGACACTGGCTCCCTCACTCTTGCCGCGGGGCGCAACGGGCCGGAGCCCGCGTTGCAACTCGGCATCGGTGACACGGTCGAACTGCCGAACGGGCTCGGCACGGTCGAGCTCAGCGAGGTCAAGCGATTCGCCTCGCTCGACATCCACCACGACCCCTCGCAGCTGTGGGTGCTGTTCTTCGCGCTGCTCGTCGTTGCGGGGTTGCTAACCGGACTCTTCGTTCCCCGTCGGCGCGTGTGGGTGAAGGTTGTGGGATCCCGCATTGAATACGCCGGCCTCGCCCGCGGTGAGGACCCGACCCTCGAGGCCGCTGTCATCGATCTCGCCCAGAAACACACCGCCGCCCTCTCGCTTAGGCTGAACCAGTGACCCAGACGCTCGTGACCTACTCGCTCATCGCGGTCTATTCCGCGATGGCCGTCTACACCCTCGCCTTCATCGCTTTCACGGTCGATTTGGCGAAGCGCTCCGCGGTCACGCCGCTCACGGTCGAACTGGCAGAGACGAAGAAGAGTGCCGCGGGTCGTGCGACCGCGCTGCTCGAGAAGGTCGTGACAGAGCAGCCCCTCGCCGTCGGTCGCAGCCGAGCCCTCAAGGCCGCAATGGCACTGACCACAATCGGGTGGGTGCTACACGCTGCCGCCGCGCTGCTGCGCGGTCTCGCCGCCGGCCGGGTGCCGTGGGCCAACATGTTTGAGTTCTCACTCACCGCCACGGCGATCATCGTCGGCGTCTTTCTTGCCGTGCAGTTCTGGCAGGACCTGCGCTTTCTCGGTGCACTGATCGTCGGCTTCTCGCTGCTGGCGTTAGGCATCGCAACAACGAACTACTACGTCGACGTCATTCCGCTGCCTGACGCGCTGCAGTCGGCGTGGCTCGTCATCCACGTCTTCGTCGCAGTTCTCGGCACGTCGTTCTTTGCCCTCGGCGCTGGCCTCTCTGTCGTGCAGCTGCTGCAGGCGCGGCGCGAAGCGGGGCAGAGCGCTCCGCGCTTTCTCGCGACCCTTCCCTCTGCCGAGACGCTCGAGAACCTCGCCTATCGCGTGATTCTCATCGGCTTCGTCTTCTGGACCTTCACCCTCATCGCCGGCGCCGTCTGGGCAGAGCGAGCCTGGGGCCGCTACTGGGGATGGGACACCAAGGAGGTCTGGACCTTCATCATCTGGACCATCTTCGCCGGCTACATCCACGCCCGCGCGACCCGCGGATGGCGCGGTTCGCGCTCCGCCGTGCTGGCCATCGTCGGCTTCTCTGCGGTCATCTTTAACTTCACGATCGTCAACCAGTTCTTCAAGGGACTGCACGCCTACTCGGGGCTGTAACCCAAACAGGTACGAGACAAAACGCCCGCTATCACCTACGGTGGATCAAGTCCGTCATTTCGTAACTGATCGTGACCGGTGCATTTTTGTCAGTGCACGCGCGTCACGTTGTGAGGATCCACCCTTTGCTAGCCAAGTTCTTGAGTAAGAAAAACACCGAAGTCGCACTGCCCACCGAGACTCCAAGTCAGGTTGTCGTCGTAGTCCGACCCGCCGTCACGAAGCGCCCAATTCACCAGCGCGTGTTCGGCCTATTCACCTTCATCATGATCCCCGGCTTTCTTCTCGCCACCTCGATTCCGGCGCTCGCCGCGGGCACCACCCCCTTTGGCGACGACACCGTTGTCACCCTCGCCGCACCGGAGACCAGCGTCGAGGGCCAGTCGGTCAGCGTTACCGCTGGCGCGGCAACGCAGGTCTCGCGCAGCGCATTCACCGCAGACACCCACGCCCAGATCGTCGCCCGCCAGGCCGCGCAGGCCCGCGCTGGCGCCTACTCGACCGTCGGGCCCCAGCAGGCGGGCGATGACTACCCGTGGCGCGCATCCGGCGGTGGCCTCTCGCCCCTCGGCTACGTGACCCGCCAGTGCACCGACTTCGTCGCGTGGCGCATCAACCGCGACCACGGCACGACCGGCCCCTTCGCCTACGTCTGGGCCAACATGACCCCGAACGGCGGTTCGGCCTCGCGCTGGGCCTCCGCGTGGAACAGCAACGGCTGGCAGACGAGCAACACCCCCGTCACCGGTGCCGTCGCCTGGTTCAACGGCAACCACGTCGCCTACGTGAAGAGTGTCAACGGCGACGGAACGGTGAGCCTCGAAGAGTACAACTGGGGCGGCGACGCGTCGTACCACACGCGAACGATCGCGGCCACGGAGGTTGCGCTCTTCCTGTACCCGCCTCCCTGATCCGTGCGTGCCGCCTAGTCGGCCAGAAGAAGCGCATAGCAACGCCGGAGCCGCGCGAGCCACCACTCGCTGCGCTCCGGCGTTGCTGCGTGCTGGGTGAGCAGGCGCGGGGTTGGGGCGATGCGGCGTACGGCGATCGATCCGTTTTCGGGCAGGGGACGGTCATCCGTCACGTCGTCGACGAACAGGGCGGATGTCGCCAGCCCACAGTCGAACTCCAGCTGCGGCAGCGAGGCGGCCAGCTGCAAGCCCATGCCCAGGCCGATCGCGGTGTCGAGGGCGCTCGACACGACGACGGGCAGTCCCGCCTCTGCGGCTAGGCCGAGTGCCGCGTGCACACCGCCGAGCGGCTGCACCTTGACGACGAGCAAATCTGCGGCTCCCGCGCGAGCGACGGCGAGGGGGTCGGCGGCCTTGCGCACCGACTCGTCGGCGGCGATCGGGATTCCCATGTATTTGACGCGCTGTCGCAGCTCGGCGAGTTCGTCGACGGTGGCGCAGGGCTGCTCGACGTACTCGAGGTCGTAGCGGGCGAGGGCGTGCACGGCGTGCTCCGCCTCGTCGACGTTCCAGGCGCCGTTGGCATCGATGCGAATGCGGCCCTCCGGCCCGAGAAGGTCACGCACGGCGGCGACGCGGGCGACGTCATCCGCGAGGGTCTGCCCGGGCTCGGCGACCTTCACCTTGACGGTGCGGCAGGGGCCGAAGGCCTGCAGTACTGCTGCGACCTGATCGGGGCTCACCGCCGGCAGTGTCGCGTTGACGGGGATGGTCTCGCGCAGGGCCGGCGGTGCTTCGCTCCAGCCGAAGTCGATGGCGGCTCGCAGCCAGGCGACCGCCTCGTCGTCGCCGTACTCGGTGAACGGCGAGAACTCCGTCCACCCGAGCGGCCCCTCGAGCAGCAGGGCCTCGCGGCGGTCGATGCCGCGAAACCGCGTGCGCAGGGGAAGGTCGACTACGCGCGCCGTTGCGAGCAGGTCGGTGAGGGAAGGGAGCATGTGCCAAGTCTCGCAATATCGTGGGGCTATGGCACGCGGAATCGAGGTCTTCGGTCGAGGCGCGACGGTGGTCGAGTACGGCGCGGATGACCGCACGCCCCGCACGCCGGCTCTCGGTGCTGGCGCGGTGCTCATCGCGGTCATGGCTGTCGCAGCGCTGGTGGCGGCGATCGTCGAGCGCAGTGCGCTGTTCACCTGGATAGCACTGGCCGCGAGTGCGGCCGCGTTGCTCGCTGGGCTGTTCGCGCTGGTCACCGGTCGCGGTCGCATCCCCGGGTTCATCGCGGTTGTTGTGGGCGCGGTGGCTAATCCGTGGGTGCTGACCCAGCTGCTGCAGTGGGCGGCGGGACTCGTAGAGTAGCCCCATGGTCATGCCGGAGCCTCGCCCGTATGCGCTGCGACGGCCGAAGATCAAGAAGACCGCCGCGAAGCCGCCACGACCGTCGTCGTCGTCGCCGAGGATCAACGGCCTCGGACTCTTTCGCATCGGTCTGGTGGCTCTCGGGCTCGTGGTCGCGATCATCGTCGGCTACTCCATTGCCAACCCCCGCGAGAGCCACGGGTGGGAGGACTACCCCGGCACCGCCTTTCGTGACAGCGATGACATTCTCGCGGCCGACTCGCTGCAGACCATGCGGGCCGACGGCACTGCGCTGCTCACCGATCTGCAGACAGAGCTGCAGAGCTACGGATTCGAGTGGACGCTCGAGAGCGTGGGCCGCACGGCGCCCGCGGGCAATGGCTACCACGGTCGCTCGATGCTCAAGGACTACCTTGGCGACGTCTTCGTTGGTCAGGTGACCAGCTCGGACCCCGAGGCCCGCGCCGCGATCGTTCACAGCTTCACTACCGTGATCTCGAGCAATTCCGCGGGAAGAACCTCCATGGTCAACGACGCGATGGACGCCGCCAGCTCCGAGCTGATGTTCGGCGCGACCGAGAAGCAATACCAAGCACTGTGGTCGGTGCGAAACACTGACTATGACTCGTGGGGGCTCGAGGCCGAGTTAGACGTCTTCGACGCAACGGTGCCCACCAGCGACAAGTTCTCTGCCCCCGCGTGGGTGCCCGACGCGGCAAGCGGCACGCTCTTCGTTCGCATCACGGTCTCGGCCCGCTACCAGCTCTCGGAGCGCGATCGGGTGGCGTTCATGGAGGCGCTCGAGCCCTACGACGGCCGCACCAAGCCGCCGTACTACGACTAGCGCTCGGTAGTCTTGGGGCATGGCGGTCTCCGAGCTCTTCGATGCGGCACTGTGGCGCGAGGTCGACGGCTTTGCCGACCTCGCCGACCTGACCTACCACCACGACCTCGAGGGCCGCGTCGCTCGCGTCGCCTTCAACCGGCCAGAGGTGCGCAACGCGTTTCGACCGCAGACCGTCGACGAGCTCTATCGCGCACTCGATGACGCACGGCAGAACCCGCGCATCGGCGTCGTTCTTCTCACGGGCAACGGACCCAGCCCGAAGGACGGCGGCTGGGCCTTCTGTTCTGGGGGCGACCAGCGCATCCGTGGTCGTGACGGTTACCAGTACGCGGACGGATCAACCGGACCCGGCAGGCTCCACATTCTTGAGGTGCAGCGCCTGATTCGCTTCATGCCGAAGGTCGTCATCGCGGTCGTGCCCGGCTGGGCCGCGGGCGGTGGCCACTCGCTGCACGTCGTCTGCGACCTGACCATCGCCAGCGCGGAGCACGGCAGATTCAAGCAGACGGATGCCGACGTCGGCTCCTTCGACGCCGGCTACGGCAGCGCCTACTTCGCCAAGCAGGTCGGGCAGAAGTTTGCCCGCGAGGTCTTCTTTCTCGCGCGGGAGTACGACGCCACCCGAGCCATGCAGATGGGCGCCGTCAACGCGGTGGTGCCCCACGCCTCGCTCGAGATCGAGGCCTACGACTGGGCGCAGACGATTCTCACGAAGTCACCGACCGCTATTCGCATGCTCAAGTTCGCGATGAACGCCGTCGATGAGGGCATTGTGGGTCAGCAGCTGTTTGCCGGCGAGGCCACCCGGCTCGCGTACGGCACCGACGAGGCAGTGGAGGGGCGCGACGCTTTTCTCGAGAAGCGCGAGCCCGACTGGTCGCCGTACCCCTGGCAGTACTGAGCGGATTGAGCCTGTCGAAATCCGGGCTCGACCCGCTCTAGCGGTCAGAGATGCGTGACCGCAGCGCCCTCGTGCGTCACGACGACGCGGCGGTATTCGCCGCCCTCCTCGACGACGATCGTGGCGAGCTCGTCGCGGTCGTGTGGGCTGAGGCGTGCGGTGATGGCACCGGTCGAGGTGCTGGCGAGCTGCTCAAGCAGAGCGGCCTCGACGATCTCGCGCTCACCATCGACAAGCTCGCTGCCGCGGTCGTCGAGCAGCACGACGGTGATGCCTCGCTCCCGTGCCTGCCGCGTGGCCTCCGCAACGATGTCGCCGCTGAAGCCGGTCGCGCGAATTCCGTCACGCAGCGTTGCCTCCAGAAGGCGAAAGTGCTGCTTCTCGTCGTCACTGAGCGGCTCAGGCTGCAGAATTCGCTCGAGCGCCGGCCGGGCATCCCGCTCGAGGCGCGCGTTCTGCGCCGCGCGCTCCCGGGTTGCCGCCGCGCTGGCAGCAGCAACGGTCGTGCGGGTCAGCTGGTTGGCCTGAATGGCCGTGATGGTCTGACCTGAGCGGCGCAACACGAGGGCGAACAGGGTGCCGATGAGCAGGGTGCCGGCCTGCCGGGCGATGTCGTTGACCACGACCAGCGGGTCATGATCGTCGATCGTTCCGTTGACGAGCGAGATCACGGCGAACAGCGAGAAGCCGATCCACGCCCAGCCGCGTCGTCCGCGCAGGGCGAGCACGAGGGTGAGGAAGGTCATGGCACCGAGGGGCCAGGTGGCGTAGCCGGGGTTGGTGGGATCCGCGATGTTCCAGCACGAGAGAGCGGTGACGGTGGCGACGATCACGACCACCACGACCGTGCTGGCGAGGGGAAACGGCTCGCCGCCGGGGCGCGCGAGAATCGCTAGGCCGATCCAGAGCAGCACGAGGCTGGCGATCGCGAGCCCCGGAACGATGTAGCCGCGCAGATTAAGCAACGCGACGATGGTGGTGCCGACGCCGTAGAAGGCCAGAACAACCCGGCCGGCCCAGTCGTTGAGTCGCAGTATCGAGGAGATGTCGGTGTTCACCGGTCACCCCCGTCGTCTGGTGCTGTCCAGCTGATGCGCACGGTCGTGCCCGACCCCTTGGCCGACTGCACGGTCGCCTTCCCTCCGGGCTGCGAGTTGATGCGCTGCAGAATGCTCAGTCGCACGCCGAGCCGGTCGATGCCGACGCGGTTGGGGTTGAAGCCGCGCCCGTCGTCGGCGACTACGATCTCGATCGTCGAGTTCTGCACCGTGGCCCGCGCCTCGCGGTGCACCGGTCGGCCATCCGCCCAGACACCATGACGGATGCTGTTGCGAATCGCCTCCGTCATCGCCTCGCTCATCGCGTCGGCTGCTTCAACCGGAACCTTGAGGTCGCTCTCACCCGTGAGGGTCAGCGAGCTATGCAGATCGACCTTCGCCGCGCGTGCCGTCGATCGCAGGTGCGCATCGAGCTCGGCGACCGTGAGGTAGCTGGCCACCGGCAGGTCGAGGCGAAACTGGTCGAGCTTCTCGAGGGCGCGCTCTGCACTGCGGCGGGTGATCTCGCTCTGCGCTGCCCCATCTTGCGTGGCCGCGAGAAGGGTAGCGAGCACGTCGTCGTGGGTGAAGGCGTGGTAGCGAGTGCGCTGCCGCTCGAGGGTCTCGTTCGCCGCGGTTTCGGCGGCGGCGGTCTGAGCGGCGAGGGCCGCGGCATCCTGCTCGCGCCCGGCTCGCAGGGTGAGCTGCAGCAGCGCCATCATGAAGCCGCTGATGAGCACGATCATGACCGCGTCTTGGAAGGCGACGGAGGCATCCCCGCCGCCGTAGGTGATGTAGCGAACGAATCCGCTAATGGTGGCCATGGAGAAGAGGTAGATCCACGCGCTGAGGAAAGGCAGCGCGAGCGCAGCCGTGCAGGTGGAGATGGTGATGATGTTGATGATCCAGGGAAAATCGTTGCCGGGCAGAACGCTGACCGTCATCGCCGGCACCCACAGCGCGAGGAGGATCACGGCGGTGGCACTGTGCGCCCCGGCAATGGCGCGCAACGCGGTCGGCGCGATGCGGAAGGCAAGGGCGGCCAGCACCAGCGGCAGTCCGCAGTAGACGATGATCACGGTGATCGAGTAGCTCGGTCGAAGCATTGCGTACTGCTCGATGATCGCTGGAAGGCCGAGCAGCGAGAAGACGAGGCTGCCGACGCCGATCGAGAACGCGAGGGTGCGAACGATGCGGTCGAAGGCGCTGCGCATCAGCATGCGATACCGCCCATGATCAGCCCCACGAGTCCCAAGCGTTGCATAGTTTTGGCGGCAGAGGCCGAAGATTCGCTGCTGACTACTCTGGAGGTGTGACGAGGCAGCTGCAGCAGGTGGCGGGGCGCGACTTCGCGCACGCACTGCGTGCCGCGCTCGCAGGCTCTGGCCCCGCGGTGTTTGCCGGGGAGGGCGCGGCCGGGCTTCCGACGACGGTGCCTCAGCGGGTCGCGGTGGTGGTGCAGTCGAGCGGCTCGACGGCGCGACCGAAGCGGGTTGCGTTGTCTGGTGACGCGCTGCTGGCGAGTGCGGCGGCATCCGAGTCCGCACTTGGCGGTCCTGGGCAGTGGCTGCTCGCGCTGCCGCAGACCTACATCGCCGGTATCGGTGTGCTTGTGCGCTCCCTTGCCGCTGACACGGTGCCGGTCGTCATGGATCCGACTGGTTTCACGGCCGCGCGCTTCGTCGCGGCGGCGGCCCAGCTCGACGGCACGCTGCGTTTCACCTCGCTGGTGCCCGCGCAGCTGGCGCGCCTGCTCGACGCGCCGGAAGCACACGCGGCGCTGCGGCGCTTCGACCGCGTGCTCGTCGGTGGCCAGGCGACCCCCGTGCCACTGCTCGAACGTGCAGCCGAACTCGGTGTGCAGCTCACCCGCACCTACGGCTCGAGCGAGACCGCGGGCGGCTGCGTCTATGACGGCGTGCCGATCGGGGCAACCCAGCTGCGGCTTGTGGAGGGTCAGATCGAGATCGCCGGCCCCACCCTCGCCGAGGGCTACCTGCTCGACCCCGAACGAACGGATGCCGCCTTCATCGACGACGAAACCACCCGCTGGTTTCGCACCGGCGACCTCGGAAGCATCGAGAACGGCGTGCTCAAGGTCACCGGCCGCCTCGATGACGTGATCGTGTCTGGCGGGGTGAAAGTCTCGCTCGGGGAGCTCGAGCGCCTCCTGCGCAGCGAGACGCCGCTGACGGATGCCGTTGTGCTGCCCGCAGACGACGCCCGCTGGGGCCAGGTGCCCGTGGTGGTCTCGACGGTGGACATGCCACTCGACGCGCTGCGGTCGGCCGCGAGTGCGGCGCTAGGGGCGGCGGCGGCGCCGGCCCGTCTCGTGGTGGTGGCCAGCATCCCCCTGCTTGCCTCGGCAAAGCCCGATCGGCTCGCGCTTCGGGCAGCGCTCGGTAGCTAGACTCCTCTGCGTGACCCCACCAAAGCCGCAGCGCATCGACCCGAAGAAGCTTCCCGCGAAGGGTGCCGCCAAGAGCGGGCGCCCCGGTGGTCGCCCTCCCGGAGCGCCGCCCGTGCACAAGGCCACGGCCCGCGACTGGATCGCCGGAGCGCGCCTGCGCACGATTCCGCTCTCGATCGCCCCGGTCGCCCTCGGCACCGCTGCCGCATACTCGCCCGACGAGGGCTGGCACTGGGTGCGTGCGCTGCTCGCGCTCGCCGTCGCGGTCGCGCTGCAGATCGGCGTCAACTTCGCCAACGACTACTCGGATGGCGTGCGCGGCACCGACAAGCGTCGCGTTGGCCCCGCCCGCCTCACCGGCTCGGGGGCAGCAAAGCCTCGCACGGTGCTCACCGTCGCCCTGGTGTTCTTCGCCCTCGCGGCCATCGCCGGTGTTGCCCTCGTCGTGCTCAGCCAGCAGTGGATCCTGCTCGCCGTCGGCGCAGCCTGCATCGTCGCCGCGTGGTTCTACACCGGTGGCAAGAAGCCGTACGGCTACTACGGACTTGGCGAGCTCTTCGTCTTCGTGTTCTTCGGCCTCGTTGCCACCGCGGGCACGACCTACACGCAGATCGGTGAGGTCAACATCGTCAGCTGGGTGGCCGGTGTGGCCATCGGACTGCTCGCCTGCGCGACCCTGATGATCAACAACATTCGCGACCGTGAGCAAGACAAGCTCGCCGGCAAGCGCACGCTCGCCGTGCTCATCGGCGACCTGCCCTCGCGCATCGTCTACGCGGTGCTCGTGGCAGTGCCCTTTCTCATCCTCATCTTCTTCACGTTGCTGTACGACAAGGCGGGCTTCGTCTTCTTCGCGCTGCTCGCGGCCGGCCCGGCGATTCTCATCGGGGTTACAGGCAAGACGGCAGCCGACCGCATCATCGCGCTGCAGCTGACGACCCTCACGGCCTTCCTCTACGGGGTCGGGCTCGCCTGGGCTATCGCGTTCTAGCTCTCGGCGTCTTCGTCCGACTGCGCCGTTTTCGGCTTCGCGGCGAGTGACGTGAGCGCGGCATCGCGCTGCGGCCGAAAGAAGATGTACGAGATGGTGAGCCCGAGCGCTGCCGCGATGAGGGCTGACAGCCACGGCGCGATCTGAAAGACGCCGTACAGAAGGGCGAAGGATGCGGCGAAGATTCCCACGCGAAGCAGCGTGTAGACGACCCAGGGTTTCACCCGCTCAGTCTAGGTTGAGCGTCGCCCCGTAGAATCTGCGCATGACCAGGTTCATCGTGATCGGCACCGTGATCGCGGCAGCGCTGATCATCTTCACCTTCATCGACATCGCACTGACCGATGGCAAGCGGGTGCGCGGGGTGCCGAAGGGCTTCTGGTTCTTCATCGCGCTCATCCCCTTCCTCGGCATTCTGCTGTGGTTCGTCGTCGGCAAGGAGCCGTTCCGCGAGGACCGCGTGACGATTGCCCCGGATGACGACCCGACTTTCTTGCGCAACCTCCGGCGCGATGACGACCAAGACGAGCGCATCCGTCGCCTCGAGCAGGAGCTCGCAGAGCTCGACTCTGACGACGACACCGACAATGACCCCAAGCGCCCCTAGCTCCGAGTTCGCAGCGGCGCTGCTGGCGGGCTTCGTGGCGTGCGGCGTGCGGGACGTCGTGCTCAGCCCCGGCTCGCGATCGCAGGCGCTGGCTCTCGCGGCGGCGGCGCTCGAGGCTTCAGGCAGCATCCGTCTGCGGGTGCGCATCGATGAGCGGGTTGCCGGCTTCGTCGCCCTGGGTCTCGCGGTCGAGACGCGCACCCCCGTGCTCGTGATCACCACGAGTGGCACAGCGGTTGCCAACCTGCACCCCGCCGTGCTCGAAGCGCACCACAGCGGCGTGCCGCTCATCGTGCTCAGCAGTGACCGCCCCGACGAGCTGCGCGGCATCGGCAGCAACCAGACCACTGACCAGCCCGGCATCTTCGGCTCCGCCGTTCATACGGTGCTGGATGTCGCGGCCCCCACCGGCGAACCCGGCGAACTCGAGAGCGCGGCCGCCATCGCGCGCGACGCGGTGGTCGCGGCGCAGGCCGCGCCTGTGCAGCTCAACCTTGCCTTCCGCGAGCCGCTGTCGTCGGCGAGTGTCGAACCTGTCGAGATCGCGCCCAATGCACTCGAGGTGGCATCGACTGACTCGACCCCCATCGCAATTGCAAAGAACACCGTCGTCGTCGCAGGCCACGGCGCCGGCGAGCAGGCCGAGCAGGCCGCACGCCTGCTGGGGGCTCCGCTGTTCGCAGAGGTGTCGAGCGGATCCCACTTCGGGCCGAACCTCAGCGTCGCGTGGCGGGAGCTGATGACGCAGCCCGGCTTTGGCGAGGCGATTGAGCGGGTGGTGGTGTTTGGGCATCCAACCCTCAGCCGTGAGGTGCCCGCGCTGATTCAGCGGTCGGGTGTGGAGACGATTGTCGTTCGCACCCCTGGTGTGGAGGATTTCAATCCGGGCCACGCGGTCGCGGCCTTCATCGACGGCCTCACCGTCGAGGGGGAGCTGCCCGACGACCGGCCGACCCGCGCCTGGGTGGGCCGCTGGGTCGCCGCCTCGCGCGTCATGCTCGAGACGCACGACGCTCCCGACATTGCGATTGCGACCGCCGACGACCCCAAATCGCAGGCCGCCTTCGGGCGCGCCGTGCTCGCCGGGCTGCGCGCTCCGGTCACGCGACGCACCCTCGTCGAGGCCGTGTGGCGCATGACCTGGCCGCACGACCGCCTCGTTCTCGGCGCCTCGCGGCTGATTCGCGAGGCCGACCGGGTCGTGCCAGGCAAGAAGATTCGCGTGCACGCTAACCGTGGCCTCGCCGGCATCGACGGCACCATCGGCACCGGGGTCGGCATCGCGCTCGCCCTCGAGGGTGCGGGAGTCACCCGGGTGCTGCTCGGTGACCTCGCCGCTCTGCACGACGCGGGCTCACTGCTCTTCGGCACGGGGGAGCCGCGCCCGCGCCTGCAGGTGATCGTCGGCAACGACGACGGCGGAACCCTCTTCGACAGCCTCGAGGTTGCTGCCACCGCGTCGCGCGAGGCCTTCGAGCGCGTGCTGCTCACGCCGCAGCAGGTCGACCTCGAGCAGCTGGCCGCCGCCTACGGCTGGGCCTACAAGAAGGTCACCAACCGCGGCGAGCTGGATGAAGCCCTCACCCCGACCGAGGGAACCACCCTTATCGAGGTGCCCCTGCCGCGTTAGCGTTGGTGCATGAACCTCGCTGGCATCGACCCCGACTCGACTCCGGACTTCGCGGAGGGCAAGAAAGCTGGCGAACGCGCGCTCGCCGAGAACGCCGCGGAGTTCGCCGAGCTGCAAGAGAAGCTCTTCGCCGAGAGCCGCTTCGGCGGCACCCGCAGCGTGCTGCTCGTGCTGCAAGCCATGGACACCGCGGGCAAGGGCGGCATCGTCGAGCACGTGCTTGGCCTCGCGAACCCGCAGGGCATCCAGGCTTATTCCTTCAAAGCACCGACAGATGAAGAGAAGGCTCACGACTTTCTCTGGCGCATTCGCAAGCAGCTGCCTGCCGCCGGTCACATCGGCGTCTTCGACCGGTCGCACTACGAGGACGTGCTGATCCACCGCGTGCGGGGTTTCTCAGCGCCGGAGGTGATCGAGGAGCGGTACGGCCTCATCCGCTCGTTTGAAGAAGAGGTGATCGCAGCGGGCACGACCATCGTGAAGGTCATGCTGCACATCTCGCCGGAGGAGCAGAAGGAGCGCCTGGCTTCTCGGTTGGAGGACCCGACGAAGCACTGGAAGTACAACCCCGGAGATGTCGACGAGCGCGCCCACTGGCCCGCCTACATGGAGGCCTATGAGATCGCGATAGAGCGAACGAGCACGGATGCCGCGCCATGGCACGTCGTGCCGGCCAACCACAAGTGGTACGCCCGCCTCACCGTGCAGCGCCTGCTGCTCGAGGCGCTGAGGTCGCTCGACTTGCAGTGGCCCGCCGCCACGTATGACGTCGAGCTCGAGAAGAAGCGGCTCGCCGACTCGTGACTGTCGCTTCGGTAGGAGATTCGCCGCGACATGCCGCCTCGGTAGGAATATCTCGCCCGCAATGCGCAGGATCTCCTACCGAAGCGGGCGGCGCCGCAGGCTGAGGTGCCCGCGGCCGTCCGCGCGGTAGGTCCCAGCTAGCTGAACGCCTCGACGATCGGCCGAAACTTCATCTTCGTCTCGGCCAGCTCGGCGGCGGCGACCGAGTCGCGCACGATCCCGGCGCCCGCGTAGGCGGTGATGCGGCCCGTGCTCGAGACGTGGGCGCAGCGCAGGGCGACGGCCCACTCGCCGTCGCCGTTGGCATCCACCCAGCCGACCGGTCCGGCATAGCGGCCGCGGTCGAAGGGCTCGAGGCGCTGGATCGCCTCCAGCGCGAGAGACGTTGGGTTGCCAGCCACGGCCGCGGTCGGGTGCAGCGCGTTGACGAGGTCGAGCGATGACGACCCGTCACTGAGCGAGCCGACGACATCGCTGGCGAGGTGCCAGAGGTTGGGCAGCTTGAGGGTGAAGGGCTGGTCACTCGCCGCGAGGGTGCTGCTGTGCGGCCGCAGCGCGCTCATGACGCTGCCGATGGCGAACTGGTGCTCGTCGAGGTCCTTCGTCGAGGTCGCGAGAGTGATCGATGCCTCGAGGTCGCTGTCGGCGTCGGCACCCCGGCCGATCGTTCCGGCGAGCACGCGTGCGGTGACGGAGCCGCCATCCACCCGCACGAGAGTCTCGGGGCTCGAGCCGACGAGGCCGTTGACGGCGAAGGTGAAGCTGTCGGGGTAGCCGAGGGCGAGGTAGGTGAGCACACGCCGCAGGTCGGCGCCGTCGGGCAGCCGACCAACGAGGTCGCGGGCGAGCACGACTTTGCGCACGGTTCCGGTGGCGATCTCGGCGATAGCCGCATCCACCGCCTCAATGAAGGCTTCGGCAGTGAGCTCGCCGGGGCGCAGCGAGATGCGGTACTCATGGCCGAGGGTCGTCGGAATCGGAATCGGCGCGGTCGGCGCGTTGATGCGGGTGATCCAGCTGCGGCCGGCCCGGCGCCCGATAACCACCCGCGGCACGATGAGCACGCTCGTGGCGGCGGAGTGCTCGCTGAACGCGAAGCTGCCAAGGGCAATGAGTCCGGTGCCCGGCAGGCCGATTGGGTCGGTGATGGTCGCGGCGGTGACGACCTCGCGCCACGCTGCTGCGGCATCCGCAAGGCGAGTCGGGCCGGTGAACTCGAGGCGCAGCGCCTCGCCGATGCCCGCGACACCCTCGCCGCGGCGGATGAACAGCAGCGGGTCGCGCGAGTCAAGGAGGGGGATGAGCAGTCCGATATCGTCGGCCGCTACCGTCTCGACGACCAGGGGAAGCACCGTTCCAGCGTACCCCGCCGCGCTCACAGGGCTTTCGCCTAGACTTGCCGGGTGGCACGAGCAGACATGGACAAGCAGCCGGATGAGGTCGCTGGCATGTTCGACACGGTCGCCAACAACTACGACTTCACCAATGCCGTGCTCTCGGGTGGCAATGCGACGCTCTGGCGCTTCGCCACCGTTAAGGCAATTGACCCTCAGCCGGGCGAGCGGATTCTCGACATCGCCTGCGGCACCGGTACCAGCTCGGTTGCTCTGACCCGCACCGGCGCAACGGTTGTCGGCGTGGACTTCTCGCCGGGCATGCTCAGCCAGGCGCGCCGCAAGCACACGAGCGTCGAGTTCGTCGAGGGTGACGCGGTCAAGCTGCCCTTCGTCTCTGACGAGTTCGACGCGGTCACCATCAGCTTCGGCCTGCGCAACGTCAGCGATCCCAAGGCCGCGCTCGACGAGATGTACCGCGTGCTCAAGCCGGGCGGTCGCCTCGTCATCACCGAGTTTTCGCGCCCCCCGGTCGCCGTCATGCGCGCCGGCTACTTCAGCTACCTCAAGTACGTAATGCCGACCGTCGCCAGCGTCACCGGCTCGAACGCGGCTGCGTACAAGTACCTCGAGGAGTCCATCAAGGACTGGCCTGACCAGGGCACCCTCAGCCAGTGGATCCGCGGCGCCGGCTTCACCCGCGTCGCCCACCGCAACCTCACCGCCGGAATCGTGGCCATGCACCGCGGTCGCAAGCCGGCTGATGCGGCTGTGCTCGCATCCGTCGCGAAGCGCAAAGACGCGATGACGCGGCCGATCCCCCTCCAGAAGCCCGCGAAGCCGTAACGGCGCGCAGAACAGATCGGTACCCCAGTGAACTCCCTCGCGCGGCGCAGCAACACGCTGCGCTCCTCTCTCGGGCTCGGTGAGAAGCTCTTCGCGTCGAGCGATGAGCGGCATTTCGCCCTCGCGATCGAGGAGGGCCTCGAACTCGTCGAGGAGGGCCTGAGCGCCGAGCTCGCGTTCGCCGACAGCCTCGCCGACACGACGAGCCGCTACCTGCTCGATGCGGGTGGCAAGCGCATTCGCCCCGCGCTGACCCTGCTGGCCGCCCAGCTCGGCGACGGCAATAACGCGGATGTCGTCAAAGCCGCCATGGCCCTCGAGATCACCCATCTCGCCTCGCTGTACCACGACGACGTCATGGACGAAGCCCTCATGCGCAGAGGGGTCCCTTCGGCGCAGACGGTCTGGGGCAACTCTGTCGCGATCATCACCGGTGACCTGCTCTTCGCCCGCGCCGGCAAGCTCATTGCCGCGCTCGGCCCCGCGGTCACGCAGCTGCAGGCGGAGGTCTTCGAGCGACTCTGCCTCGGCCAGCTGCACGAGACCATTGGACCCCGCGACGACGAGGATCCGATCGACCACTACATCCAGGTGCTCGCCGACAAGACCGGCAGCCTGATCGCCGCTGCCGCAGAGGTGGGCGTGGTGCTGTCGAAGGCTGACGAGAGCTACCGCGCGCCGGTTGTCGCCTTCGGAGAGAAGATCGGCGTCGCCTTCCAGCTCATCGACGATGTCATCGACCTGTCGTCGCAGATCGAGGAGACCGGCAAGGCCGCGGGCACTGACCTGCGCGCGGGCGTTGCCACGCTGCCGCTGCTCTACCTGCGCCGCCAGGCGCTGACTGACGCAGATGCCGCGGCCCTGCTTGCGCGCCTCGAGAGCGACCTCGACGACGCTGACTTCGCTGCGGCCGTCGCGGAGCTGCGCGAGCACAGCGTCACCCGTGAGACCCTCGACGAGGCACACCGCTGGTCGCGGTCCGCCGTCGCCGCCCTTGCTCCCCTGCCCGACGGGCCCGTGAAGAAAGCCCTGACACGCTTCGCCGACACGCTCGTCGAACGCTCCAACTAGAAGGAACCCATTGACCAAGCTCCGTTTGGCCATCGTCGGAGCCGGCCCCGCCGGCATCTACGCCGCAGACATCCTCCACAAGGCCGAGAGAAAGTTCGACGTCTCGATCGACCTGTTCGAGCAGCTTCCGGCGCCCTACGGCCTCGTTCGCTACGGAGTCGCTCCCGACCACCCGCGCATCAAGGGCATCATCAACGCGCTTCGTGATGTGCTCGACTCGGGCGAGATCCGCCTGTTCGGCAACGTCTACTTCGGTCGCGACATCACGCTCGACGACCTCAAGCAGCACTACAACGCCGTCATCTTCTCGACCGGTTCCATCAAGGATGCCGCCCTCAACATCCCCGGCATCGACCTCGACGGCTCCTACGGCGCCGCCGACTTCGTCAGCTGGTACGACGGTCACCCCGACTTTCCGCGGGAGTGGCCACTCGACGCTTCGTCGGTCGCGGTCATCGGCAACGGCAACGTCGCACTCGACGTGGCGCGCATGCTGGCCAAGCACGCCGACGACCTGCTGCCGACCGAGATTCCCGACAACGTCTATCAGGGCCTCAAGGCCTCACCGGTCACTGACGTGCACGTGTTCGGCCGCCGCGGCCCGGCTCAGGTGAAGTTCTCGCCGCTCGAGCTGCGTGAGCTCGGCGAGCTCAACGACGTCGACATGATCGTCTACGACGAGGACTTCGACTACGACGAGGCCTCCAAGGCCGCGATTGCGAGCAACAAGCAGATCATGGTCATCGACCGGGTCTTCACGAAGTGGCGCTCGGAGGAGGCCGGCACGGCATCCCGTCGCCTGCACCTGCACTTCTACGCGAACCCGATCGAGGTGACCGGCGACGACGGCAAGGTCACGGGCTTCCGTTACGAGCGCACGAAGCCGGATGCCGAGGGCGGCGTCACCGGCACCGGCGAGATTCGCGAGCTGCCGATTCAGGCCATCTACCGCGCGGTCGGCTACTTCGGGTCGCCCCTCGACGGCATCCCCTTCGACGACAAGCGCGGCGTGATTCCCAACCGCGAGGGTCAGGTCATCGACGACAACGGCGAGCAGCTGCCCGGCGTCTACGCGACCGGCTGGATCAAGCGCGGCCCGGTTGGCCTCATCGGCCACACCAAGAGCGACGCGATGGAGACCGTCAGCCACGTCATCAACGACCAGGCCAACTGGTGGACTCCGGCGCACCCCGAAGAGGACGCCGTCACGGCCCTGCTCGAATCGCGCGGCATCGAGTTCACGAACATCGACGGATGGCACAAGCTGGACGCCCACGAGCTCGGCCTCGGCGAGCCCGTCGGCCGCACCCGCATCAAGGTCGTCGACCGCGACGAGATGGTGCGCGCGTCTAACGCGTAGGTCTGTTTTTCACGGGGACCCGCTGCACCTCACGGGCAGCGGGTCTCCGTTTTTCAGATCCCACTTGCGCGTCAATTGACGCGAAACTCAAGCAAGACCTGGCTCGTGTCGCGTCTTGCTGCGCTGGGTCGCTGGGTCGGGCTGGCCCGGGCGCACGTGACAGTTCGCGCCCCTTGTCTCACGTGAGAGTCAATTGACGCGCAAGTGGGATTTGGTTTTCGAGGCCGTCGGTCCGGCGGCGGCCGGCTGCCGGCGAGCGAGGCTCGGGACTGTCGAGACCTACGCGTCGACGACGCCCACGAACCGCGACCCGATTCCGTCGATCTCGGTGCGCGCGAGAGCGCCAGCGGGCTGCGGCAGGTCGGCGGGGGAGTGCTCTGCACAACTGATGTAGGTGAACGCCGGCCACCACTTCTTGGGGCGCACGGCCTCGGTGTAGCCGCAGATGTCGCAGGTGAGCTGCATCCAGACGGGGCGCTTGCCGGTGCGATTGGCGCGGGACTGCGACAGCCAGGGGGGTGGGTTGGTGTCGAGTTCCGTAAATTCCTTCTCGGACATCCGTGCAGGAATGCCGTGTTTGGATGCCATCTCGAGCGGAATATCGAGCCGCACCGCCACCTCGAAGCGCGTGATCACTGCACGGTCGCAGAGAGTCGGGCGACGTTGTCGAGCACGGCGCTGGCGCGGGGGCGTTGCATCCACTCGTCGAGGGTGAGCTCGCGGCTGTGCTCGCGGTAGTCCTGCTCGACCTCGCGCAGCTGCTTGACGAACATGCGGCTGCGAATCATGACCGAGATCTCGAGGTTGAGGCTGAAGGAGCGCATGTCCATGTTGCTCGATCCGATGACGGCGACCTCATCGTCGATGGTGAAGTGCTTTGCGTGCAGCACGGTTGGCGACTCGTAGAGCCAGATGCGCACGCCAGCCCGCAGCAGCGCCTCGTAATAGCTGCGCTGCGCGTGGTACACGACCGGCTGGTCGCCGATCTCTGAGGCGAAGAGCTGCACGTCGAGTCCCTGTTGGGCGGCGCTCGTGATCGCGTAGAGCATCGAGTCGTCGGGCACGAAGTACGGACTCGTGATGATGACCCTCTCGGTCGCCGCGTAGACGAGGGAGTTGAAGAGCCGAAGGTTGTTCTCGCCGTCGAAGCCGGGGCCGCTGGGCACGACCTGGCAGTCGATCGTGTTGGTGTGCTTGACCGGGGCGACATCCGGGGTCTCGCGCAGCAGCAGCTCGTCGGTCTCGCTGTACCAGTCGGTGATGAAGAGGGCGTTGATTCCGGCGACGATGGGGCCCTCGAAGCGCACCATGAAGTCCTTCCAGTGCAGGCCACGGCGAATGTTGCCGCGCTTGTTGTAGCTGGAGTCGATCATGTTCTGCGAGCCGGTGAAGGCCACGGTGCCGTCGATCACGAGAATCTTGCGGTGGTTGCGCAGGTCGAGGCGCTGGTACTTGCCCTTGAAGGGCTGCACCGGCAGCATCACGTGCGCCTGCGCGCCGACCCGCTTGAGGGCGCGCATCGTGCGGTGGTAGCCAACCGAGCGGATGCCCGCGACGTGGTCGAGCAGCACCCGCACGATGACACCGCGGGCAGCCGCCTCCTTCATAGCCTCGAAGAAGTGCACGGTCGTGCGGTCGAACGAGAGGATGTAGAACTCGGCGTGCACGTACTTCTTCGCCGCGTGCACGGCCGCCGTCATCGCCTCGATGGACTCCTCGTAGTCGGTGTGCATCTTCGCGGTGTTACCGCCGACGAGGGGCATGGCGCCGAGCTTGCGGTTGAGCTCAACGATCGGCTCAAGCCAGGCAGGCCACGGGTGGTCGCGCTTGACCTGCTCGATGCCGTCGGTCGTCTCGAGAATGTAGTTGTTGATCTCGCGCTGCTTGCGGCGACGACTGCGGGGCAGGCGGCGTGATCCGAAAAGAAAGAACAGCAGGATTCCCGGTACGGGCACCACAAAAATCAGTACAAGCCAGGCGAGCGCCGTCTGCGGCCGCCGGTTGCGCGGAATGTAGATGACGGCGAGAACGCGAATGACCATGTCGAGCGCGAGGACGAGAATCGGATAGACCGCGACCGTCACCAGCCAGACAACGTCCACCGGCGACTACCTGAAGTTCACGAACTGAAGAGCAACCTCGAGGTCGTCCTTGCCCTTGAGCAGCGCCATGGTGGCCTGCAGGTCGTCACGGCTCTTCGACTGCACGCGCAGTTCGTCGCCCTGAATCTGCGACTTGACGCTCTTGGGCGCCTCGTCGCGAATCACCTTGCTGATCTTCTTCGCATCCTCTGACGAGATGCCGTTCTTCAGCGAGACCTCGATGCGGTACTCCTTGCCGCTCGCGAAGGGCTCACCGCTGTCGATCGAGCGCAGGGTGATGCCGCGCTTGATGAACTTCTGCTCGAGCACCTCGAGCACAGCCTTCACGCGCTCTTCTGCACTCGCCTTGAGCAGCAGCTTCTCGCCGCTCCACTCGATGCTCGCGCCGACGCCCTTGAAGTCGTATCGCGTCGCGATCTCCTTCTGCGCCTGGTTGACCGCGTTGTCGGCCTCCATTTGGTCAACCTTGCTGACCACGTCGAATGAGGAATCTGCCATGTGCCCATGGTAGAACGTGTGGATGCAGCAGCGTGCGATCCCCGGCGTGATCGCGGCGTTTGGGGTGCTGGTGCTTCTCGGGCTCGCCATCGCGTTCGTGCTTGCTCCGACCGCGCGTCCTGTGCAAATAGAAGAGGATGCCCCTCCCGAAGCCACATGGGCACCGCCAGCCGAGTCGCCGACCCCCGCCGCAACCGCGGCCGGTCCCGGGGTCGCTGGCCTGGTCGACGCCGACTGGCTCACGGCGACCGCAGAGCGCACGGGAATCCCCGAGCGCGCCCTCGCCTCGTACGCCGGTGTGGCGCTGTGGAAGGCAGGCGCAATGCCGTCGTGCGGCCTCGCGTGGAACACCCTCGCGGCTGTCGGCTACGCCGAAAGCCGCCACGGCAGTCATGATGGCTCCTCCCTCGGGGCCGATGGCACCGTCACCCCCGGCATCTTCGGGGTCGCCCTCGCGGGCGGTGACACCGAGCACGTGCCCGACAGTGACGGCGGCGCGATCGATGGCGACGCGACCTACGACCGCGCGGTTGGTCCCATGCAGCTCATTCCGCAGACGTGGCGCAACTGGCACGCCGACGCGAACGCCGACGGGGTCGAAGACCCGCAGAACATTGACGATGCGGTGATGGCGACCGCGAACTACCTATGCAGGGCGAGCGGTGACATGGCGACGGAGGCTGGCTGGCGGGCGGGCGTTGCGGCCTACAACGGGGCCGAGTCGTACATCCGTGCGGTCGCGGAGGCCGGCGCTTCGTACCGTTGATTTGGAGACTGCCCTAAGCACGCTATTCTTGTTCAGCGCTCTCGGTCAGGTGAATACACTCGGCCGGAAGCGCCCGCGGCAAGTTACCCAAGCGGCCAAAGGGATCTGACTGTAAATCAGACGTTTTCAACTTCGGGGGTTCGAATCCCTCACTTGCCACCATTGACTCTCAGCTAGCGAGCGCGCTCACCAGCTCCGGCTTCGAGAAGCTGCCCACCGGCAGAGTGCTCGTCTTCGAGTAGAGCACCGTGCCGTCGGCGTCGAGCAGGAACGTGCCGCTGTGCTGGATGGCGAGGAACTTTCCGAGACCCACCTCGGCGTGCGCGTCACCCGAGGCCCAGACGGTGGTGCCGGTGCCGGGGAGGCGCTTGGTGGCCTGGTCGGCCTGGGCGGCATCCCCGGGGGTCACAAGGATGACGCGTGCACCACCGAGCTCGCCGCTCGCTGCCATCGCCTCGAGCGCCTTCGCGTGCCCGAGGCAGATCGCGCACGAGCTGGCTCGAAGGAAGAACACCACCGCGCGGGTGTCGCCGCGCAGGTCGTCGAGGGTGCTGGTCGCGCCGTGCGCGTCGGTGAGGTGGATGCTGGCCATGCGGGATCCAACGGCGGGTACTGCGACTGTCTCGGACATACTTATCTCCTGAGGGAATGGCCAAATAGGCAACTAGGTTTACAAATATAGTCAACCTAGTTGCGCAATTTGTCAAGGAGGCGATGATGAGCGACGACGTGCTGCGCCAACTCGCCGAGACCGCGTCTAACGACCTTGGCCGCCTGTTGCAGGGGGCTGCCCTCTCGATGAACACCGCCGTGCTCGGTCGGGTCGCCGAGCGAGGGCATCCGCAAATTCGGCCCTCGCATGTGGCCGTCTTCATGGGCCTGGACGACGACGGAACGCACATCTCGGTACTCGCCACGCGGGCAGGAATCAGCCGACAGGCGATGGGCGCGATCGTGCGCGAGGTTGAGGCGCTCGGCTACGTGGCAACCACGCAGGATGCCGCCGACCGCCGAGCAACCATCGTGCGCCTAACCGACCGCGGCATCGCATTCTGCCGGCTGGCGATCGAGGTCTCTGACGAGTGGAACGCCGAGGTCGAGCGCCTGCTCGGGTCGGAAGACGCAGATCGTCTGCGGCAGCAGTTGCGGTCGATCAGCGGGCTGTTCTCTCAGGGCTAGTCGGCCCAGGGCATCGCCCGCTCGTCATCCCGCGTGCTGTCACTCGGCAGGGCGGGCAGCTGCTCGCCGCCGGCGCGGATGCACAGCCACCGCAGCTGACCGACGCTGTCGGGGCGGGCCCGCCAGGTGCGCCAGACGCCCTGACCGACTCGCACGACGGATCCCGCGGTCACCTCGACGAGGTCGCTGTCGAGCCCCATCTGGCCGCTGCCCTCGAGAAACACATAGAGCTCTTCAACGCTCGAGTGGCTGTGCCAGTAGCCCGCCTCTTCGCCCGGCTCGAGGGCGTTGGCGGTGAGGCCGATGAACTGCATCGTCAGTTCTTGGTCGACGACGCGGCGTCCGTCGCGCGACTTGGCAGCGCTGAAGCCGCCGAAGTGGTTGCGCCATTCGTCGAGTGCGCCGATGGAGATGACTTCGTAGCTGTTGTCCATGGTTCCAGTATCGGCGGTGCACGGCAGACTGGAGTGATGCGCACCCTGTCACTGTTTTGGCGTGAGCTGCCGCGCGAGGGCAGGCTGCTGATCACGACGGTCATCTTCTCGTCGCTCGGCACGGGGCTCGTGCTGCCGTTCATGGTGGTCTACCTGCACGAAGTGCGCGGCATCTCGCTCGAGTTTGTCGGGCTGCTGCTCGCGCTGCAGGCGGTCATCGGCATCATCGTCGTGCCGCCCATCGGGGCGCTCATCGACCGCATCGGGCCGCGCCTGGTCTACGCGAGCAGTGCCGTCGCCCTGATTATCGGTGACGTGCTGGTGTCGCAGGCGACGACGGTGCCGGCCGCGATTGTGGCCTTCGTGTTTCTCGGTTACGGGTTCGGGGTGATCTGGCCGTCATCCAGCGCGATGATCGGCAGTCTGATCCCCAGCGAGCAGCGGCAGCGCTACTTCGGCATCAACTTCACCCTGCTCAACCTCGGCATCGGCATCGGCGGCATCGTCGGCGGCACGTTCGTCGACGTGCACAGGGCCGAGACCTTTGTCGCGATCTACCTGTTCGATGCGCTGAGCTATGTGCCAGCACTGGTGATTCTGCTGTGGTTTCTGCGGCACGTCGGCGGCCCGTCGCCGGTGCAGGAGGCACACACCGACGCGCCACGGCCGTCGTATCTCTCGGTGCTGCGTGACAAGAACCTGCGCGCGCTGCTGATTCTCGTGGCCATCGCGGCGCTGGTGAGCTACCCGCAGCTCAACGCCGGCATGCCGGCCTTCGCCCGCGAGCTCGGCCAGATCTCGACGCAGGGTCTCGGCTATGCCTTTGCCGCGAACACGCTCGTCATCGTGCTGCTACAACTGTTCGTGATTCAGCGCATCGAGGGACGGCGCCGCACACGCGTCGCCGTCGTCATGGCCGCGACCTGGGCAGTGTCGTGGGGCCTGCTCGGCGCCACCGCGCTCGTGCCCGGCACGATCGCTGCCACTGTTCTTCTGGCTGGATGCGCCGCGGTCTTCGGCCTCGGCGAGACGATGCTGCAGCCAACCACCTCGGCCATGATCAACGACCTCGCGCCAGACCACCTGCGGGGCCGCTACAACGCGCTCAGCTCGCTCATGTTCTCTGGGGCGTTCGTCGTCGGGCCGATCATCGCGAGCGTGCTCATCGGTGGCAACCTCGGCGCCGTCTACATTGCCTTTCTCGTCGGCGGCTGCGCGCTTCTCGCGCTGGTCGCGCTGTGGGTCGAGCGACGCATTCCGCCGCGGGTCAACGGGGTTGTTGATGCCGAGCTTGATTCGTTGTAGTTAGTCTTTGTCGAACTTGCTGCTTTTGCTGTTGTCGCTGACAAGGATGGTTCTACGAACATTTTTACGTTGCGGTTGTGTATTATTTAGCTACCAACCCGTCCTCCATGTGAGGGCGGGTCTTTTCTTTATTACCATCCATTTGGTTTGCGATACTTCCCCACTGGATCTGACAGCTGACTGCGTAAGAAGTCTGCTTTGTCCAATCGTTTCCACCAATGGCGCCCGGCGCCCTCGGTTGGGGTTCCCTTCAGCGCTCCAGCAGTCGGGTTAGACGAAGGATTGATTGTTCCGACCGGGACCTTTTGCCTCGCCAATCGCAGAGGAAGCTCGAGATCTGAGTCATTGGAAATGACAATCGCAGCGTCAACTCGGTTAGTAAGCACGTCAAACAGCAAATGAGATGCGACATTGACGTCGGATCCCTTCTCCTCGCGTTTTCTGATAGTGGCTAGGACTATCGAGCCGCCGGACTGGTGGTCCGTTGCCCTTCGAAGGGGAAGTTGGGAATCCCAACTCTCGTTCGAATGGGCGTACAGCGAAGGGCTATAGCTGCCACTCTGTTCGTTCACAAGTGGAGCTTCTTTTGCCCATGAAACGTAGCGACCCTCCGCTATTTCATCGACGGATTGTGATGCGGCAAGTGCTTCCAAATAAATCGTTTGATCCACGCTCGCGCTTGGGCTGTCCGAAGCATCAACCCTCGCAGTGCAGTACACGATGTGCTCAAGGGTCGAGTTCGTCCAACCAGCGTATGGGCGAACAAGTTCGCGGATATTCAACCAGCGCCATCCGGGTGTTGAGCCGCCGCAGAGACTCTTCGCGCCGTAATAAACGTTGTATCCGTCGACATACACACCGATCTTCATGAGGGAACGTTACTGGTCGGACCCCTCTAGGCGTAGTACAGCGCCAATGGAATCGACGGCGAACACTTGGGCGCCTCTGCAATCGCCAGCTTTTCGTTCGTTCGTGCTCCTAAACTGGGAAAGCGAGCTTAATCTGCTGATGTTCATCGATCTTTGGGTTGTTGAGCGGCGGGCTCCGGTGCGGGCGCATAGGGTGCGCTAGCCCGCGTAAGGCGACTCACAACGGGCAGTGCGATGAGGCCGCCCATAAACTTGCAACACTATGACCGAAAAGATGAATGTCGAGTCGTTCAACCTCGACCACCGCACCGTTGTCGCCCCCTACGTTCGCGTCGCCGACCGCAAGGCGCTGCCGCACGGCGACCAGCTGACCAAGTACGACGTGCGCTTCACCCAGCCGAACAAGGCTCACCTCGACATGCCGTCGGTGCACTCCATCGAGCACCTCTTCGCCGAGAAGAGCCGCAACCACTCGACCGCGGTCATCGACTTCGGACCGATGGGATGCCAGACCGGCTTCTACCTGATCCTCGAGGGCGACCCCGCCTATGACGACGTTCTCGCACTGATCGAGGCGACCTTCAGCGACATCCTCGAAGCAACCGAGGTGCCGGCGGCCAACGAGACGCAGTGCGGCTGGGGATCCAACCACTCGCTCGAGGGCGCTCAGGCGGCCGTGCGCGCGATGCTCGCCGAGCGCGCCACGTGGAGCGACGTCACCGCATGAGCGCTGCGCGAGCCATCATCATCACCGCCATGGATGACGAGATGGCGCCCTTTCTCGACCGCGCCACCGACGTGAGCGAGCCCGTCACCACCGGCAACTCCGTGCAGCGCACGGCTCGCCTCGGCGGCCACGACGTGCTGCTGGTGAAGAGCGGCATCGGGCTCGTCAACGCCTCCAGCGCGCTGGTAGCGGCGATCCTCGGCAGCGAGGGCAGCCCCGTCGTCGTCAGCGCCGGCACCGCCGGGGGACTCGGCCCCGAGGTCAAGGTCGGCGACGTCGTCGTCGGCAGCGAATACATCAACGCCGATGCGGATGCCCGCGCCTTCGGCTACGTGCGCGGCCAGGTTCCGCAAATGCCGGCCTCCTACACGCCACGCGAGGCCGAGCTGGCCCTGTTGCAGCAGGGGCATGCGACCGAGGCGCTCTTCGAAGGAGCCCGCTTGCACGTCGGCCTCATGGTCTCTGGCTACAGCTTCGCCACGCCAGAGAAGGCGGAGGCGCTGCTCGAGGCTTTTCCCGGGTCGCAGTCGACCGACATGGAGTCGAGCGCTCTCGCTCAGGTCGCGCACTCGCACGGTCTCTCGTTCATCTCGGTGCGCGGCATCAGCGACCTCTGCGGCGCAGAGGAGTTCACGACCCACGTCGACGACGCCTCCGATCGCTCGGCTGCCGTGGTCGAGGCGATCCTGCCGGCACTGGTGGCTAGTCTCGAGGCATGAGCACCGACCTGCTGACCATCGCCCGCGACGTCGCCCTGCAGGCCGGGGCGCTCGCGAAACAGCGGCGCAGCGAGGGCGTTGAGGTCGCGGCGAGCAAGTCGAGCCCCGTCGACATCGTGACCGAGGCCGACCGCGAGACCGAGCGGCTCATCCGCTCGCTGCTTGCCGACCGACGGCCGGATGACGGCTTCTTCGGCGAAGAGAGCGACGCCTCGAGCAGCACGAGCGGCCTGCACTGGATCGTCGACCCGATCGACGGCACGGTCAACTTTCTCTACGGGATTCCGCACTACGCCGTCAGCATCGCCGTGGTCGAGGGCGAGCCCGACCCGCTCACCTGGCGTGCATTGGCCGCAGCCGTCGTCAACCCGGCGAGCGGCGAGGTGTTCACGGCGACCGAGGGCGGGGGCGCGTTTCTCGGCGAGAGCCGCATCGCGGTGGCGCCGAGCGTGCCACTGAGCCAGGCGCTGGTCGCGACCGGCTTCGCGTATGACTCTGCGATGCGCGGGCGGCAGGGTGCGATTGCGGCCCGGCTGCTTCCCGAGGTGCGCGACATTCGGCGGCTTGGCACGGCATCCCTCGATCTGTGCTTCGTCGCCAGTGGTCGCCTCAACGCCTATTACGAGCGCACGTTGAGCCCGTGGGACCACGCGGCCGGCGCCCTCATCGCCCGCGAGGCGGGTGCCCGAGTGAGCGGTCTGCACGGCGCGGCACCGAGCAAGGACTTCATCATCGCGGCCGAACCGACCCTCGCCGATCGCCTTGAAGCTCGCCTGCTCGAGCTCGGGGTCTGATACGCGACTGGTTATCTCGGCTGTGAGTGGATACCCTTTATAGATCTGTTACCTGCCGCGCAGGTCTAGTACCCGAAGAACCGCACTCACCTGAAGCCTCGCTGAGTGTTCTCTAGAGGAGATCCCGATATGTCACCAGCAATCCGCGTCGTTGCGTCGCCGGTGACCCTGCTCAAGGCAGGCGCGTGAGTTTTAACAACGGTGCACCGCAGTCCCGCCGCGAGCTTCGCGAGCTGGAGGGTCGTCGCACCCCCGCGGTGGCAAGCCCCACCGTCGTGCGCACGGTTGTCGTTCGTCGCCCCGCGCCCAAGAAGCGCAAGAACTTTGCCTCGTCGCTGCTGTCGTTCGGGGCGATGCTCTTCGCCGGCGCGCTGCTCGTCGGCGTCTCTGTGCCGGCCAACGCATTCATGGCGGATGCCGACCAGCTGAGCTCAGCCAAGCTCACCACCACAGAGGGTCAGAGCGTCTCCGTCTCGAAGGATGTCGCGACCGCCAGCACCACCCGCGCGGGCTACACGGTCACCTCATACGCCGAGCTGCTGCGGGCCCGCTACGGCAACCGCAACTACTCGTACACCGTCGGCAAGGGTGCCGTGCAGTGGCCCTTCCCCTACGCCGTGCCGATCAGCGACGGATTCGGCGAGCGCATCGCCCCCTGCCGCGGCTGCTCGACTTTTCATCAGGGAACAGACTTCACCCCGGGGGCGGGAACCGCGATCTTCGCGATCGCCGCCGGCACTGTCACCTACACCGAGGTCTCCGACAGCGGCATGGGCAACAACGTCATCATCGACCACGTCATCGGCGGAGCGCACGTGCAGAGCCTCTACGCGCACATGCAGATGAGCTCGAGCCCGCTACAGGTCGGCGACGTCGTCGCGGTCGGTGACTTCGTGGGCCTGGTTGGCGAGACTGGCACCGCGATCGGCGCCCACCTGCACCTCGAGATCATCACCAAGGCGGGTCGAGTCGACCCCTACGCCTGGCTCAAGGCGAACGCCGCCAAGTGAGCGCGCTCGTCGGCGCGCTGCTCGGTGTCAGCGCCGTGGTCTTCGGCGTCATCGCGATTGCCAAGCCGGGCTGGCTCGCGCGCCGCTTCGACCGCCGCGACGACTGGATGATCGTGAAAGACCAGGAGCGCCCCTTCGACCCGCGTGCCACGCAGGCCGGCGGGGTGGTGTTCATCGTGGCGGGCGTGGCGCTGGTGGCCATGGCCGCACTCGGGGTCTTCGGCTAACTACTCCGCAACCAGCCACACCGTCGTGTCGCCGGGCAGCTGCGAGCCCGCGAGGGACTCACTGGCGAGCACGACCCGACCGGCGGGCAGCTCAATCGCCGAATCCCCGGTGTTCGTGACCACGGTGATCGCGCCGTTGCGGAACGCGACCACGGCGGGCCCGAGATCGGTGATCCACTCGAGCGACCCGAGGCCGAGGGTATTCGCGCTGCGCAGGGCGAGAGCCGTGCGGTAGAGCTCGAGCGTGCTGCCTTCAACGTCCAACTGGAGGCTGCGGGCGAAGCGGCCCCAATCGTCGGGCTGGGGAAGCCAGCTCGCGCCGGTGGTATTGAAGCCGAAGCCGGGGGTGGTGGGCTCCCAGGGGATCGGCACACGGCATCCGTCCCTGCCGTACTTCTCGCCGTTCGTACGAAACCAGGTTGGGTCTTGTCGACTGTCGTCGGGCAGTTCGATGACCTCGGGCAGACCAAGCTCTTCACCCTGAAACAGGTATGCGCTGCCGGGAAGACCGAGCATGAGGGCGGACGCCGCCCTAGCCCGCCGAAGCCCGACAACCGGGTCAGGCTTGCCCAGCGATCGCGGCCCGATGCCAGCGCCCTGCGGGTTCTCGACGGTGATCGCGAGGCGCGATGCGTGCCGCACGACGTCGTGGTTCGACAGCACCCAGGTGCTCGGGGCGCCGACGGTCGCGAAAGACGCGATCGAGGTGTCGATGACGTTGCGAAGGGCGGGCGCCGTCCACGGGGTTTCGAGGTAGGTGAAGTTGAAGGCCTGCTGCATCTCGTCGGGGCGAACCCAGCGGGCTAGCTTGGTCAGTGGCTCGACCCAGGCCTCCGCGCAGAGCACGCGCTCGCCCTCGTACTCCTCGAGCACGGTGTGCCAGTCGCGGTAGATCTCGTGCACGCCGTCCTGCGCCCAGTAGGGCGGGGTCGGCGTCTCGGCGTCGTCGCTGATCGCCGGCTCGAGGCCGACCTCTGCGCTGCTGCCACCCATGCTGCCGCCGGTGGCTGGCGGGGTGTAGTCGGGCAGGCCATCCGCCTTGATGAGGCCGTGGGCAACGTCGACCCGAAAGCCGTCGACCCCGCGGTCGAGCCAGAAGCGCAGCACGTCGCGAAACTGCGCGCGCACCCACTCGCTCTGCCAGTTGAGGTCGGGCTGCGAGCTGTCGAAGAGGTGCAGGTACCACTGGCCGGGGGTGCCGTCGGGGCGGGTCACGCGGGTCCAGGCAGGGCCGCCGAATACTGACTCCCAGTTGTTCGGCGGAGTGTCGCCCACCCCGTCGCGGAACATGTAGCGGTCACGCTCCGGTGAGCCCTCGCCGGCTGCCAGCGCCTGCTGAAACCAGACATGCTGGTCGCTCGAGTGGTTAGGAACGAGGTCGACAATCACCCGGATGCCGAGGTCGTGCGCCTTCGCCTGTAGCAGGTCGAAGTCGGCCAGCGTGCCGAACAGCGGGTCGACGTCGCAGTAGTCGGCGACGTCGTAGCCGGCGTCTTTCTGCGGTGAGGTGAAGAAGGGCGAGAGCCAGATCGCGTCGACGCCGAGAGTCTTCAGGGAGTCGAGGCGCGAGGTGATGCCGGGCAGGTCGCCGATGCCGTCGCCGTTCGAATCGGCGAACGATCGCGGGTAGATCTGATAGATCACCGCGGAGCGCCACCACTCAGAGCCTGTACCAATCGTCGTCAGAGTCATGCCATCAACTCTAGGTTGCGTTCTACTGCCGGAAACATTTGATCGGTACCCTCGGCTCATGCAGCCGCACCACGATGGGTCACCGCTCTACGTATCAACCGCCGCTCCCGCGCTCGGCGACACCGTGCAGGTGCGCGTGCGAGTGCCACAGTCGCTCGGGGCCGTCACGAGTGTGAAGACACGCAGCAATCCTGACCACGAGCCGGTCTATACGGATGCCGCCCTCATCCACTCCGAGCACGGCTGGGACTGGTACCAAGCCCCCGTCACCGTCGAGAACCCGGTGCACGGCTACCGTTTCTTCCTCAGCTTCGCCGACGGCAGCTTCGGGTACCTCAACGCGGCCGGGTACTCCACCGGAGAGCTGCTCGACGCCGAAGACTTCAAGCTCGTTGCCTACCCGGAGCCGCCGGCGTGGGCGAAGTCGACCGTCATGTATCAGATCTTTCCGGACCGCTTTGCGCGGTCATCCGCCGCGTCAGAACGGCAGTTGCCCGACTGGGCGGAGCCCGCAGAGTGGACCGACGAGCCGATCAACATCGGCCCGTCGACGCCGCGGCAGTTCTTCGGCGGCGACCTGCTCGGCATAGAGCAGCACCTCGATCACCTGGTGAGCCTCGGTGTGACCATGGTCTACCTGACCCCGATCTTTCCCGCGAACTCCAACCACCGCTACGACGCCCTGTCATTCGCCGAGGTTGACCCGCTGCTCGGCGGCGATGAGGCCCTGATCTCGCTGTCGAAGGCGGCGCACGACCGTGGACTCACGGTGATCGGCGACCTCACCTCAAACCACTCTGGTGACTCTCACGAGTGGTTCACCTCGTCGCACGAGAAGCCGGGCGCCCCTGAGAGCGAGTTCTACTACTGGCTCGACGACGAGCAGAAGACCTACGTCTCGTGGCTCGGCGTGCCGTCGCTGCCCAAGTTCAACTGGGCCTCGACCGAGCTGCGCCGCCGCTTCATCGAGGGCCCAGACTCCGTCGTGGCCAAGTGGCTCGGCGAGCCATACAACTTCGACGGCTGGCGCATTGACGTTGCCAACATGACCGGCCGCTACCTCGACGAAGACCTCAACGCCGAGGTGCGCCAGATAATCCGCAAGACGATGCTCGACGTGAAGCCCGACACGATTCTGCTCGGCGAGTCGACCAACGACGCCTCGAGCGACTTCCAAGGCGACGCGTGGCACGGGGCCATGACCTACGCGAACTTCACGCGACCGCTGTGGGGGTGGCTGTCGAAGCGGGTGGAGAAGAGCTGGTTCTTCGGCATCCCCACCGGCACGATTCCCGCCTACACGGGCCGGGAGTTTCACGAGTCGCACATCCGCTTCGCCGCCGGGTTTCCGTGGCGCACCCGCCTGCACAACATGAACGCCCTCGACACGCACGACACCGCGCGGTTTCGCAGCTCGGCGCTCGAGGGCGCGGTGCCGGTGGCCTTCGGCATTTCTGTAACGCTGCCGGGAATTCCCGTTGTCTTCGCGGGTGACGAGTTCGGCCTCGTCGGCGACGACGGCGAGCACTCGCGCTCGCCGCTGCCGTGGAGCTCCCTCGACGAGCCCGGCGTCGCCAGCGAAACGGTTGCGCTGTACTCGCAGCTCATCGCCCTTCGCCGTAACCATGCGGCGCTCAGTGAGGGCGGCATCCGCTGGATTCATGTCGACGACGACGTGCTGGTCTACGTGCGCGAGGCGCCGGGCGAGAGCGTGCTGCTGCTGGCCGCTCGCGCCGACGTCGATGTCGTGCTCGACCTGCCAGAGCTGACCGCCCTCTATGGCTCCGTCGCGGCGGAACGAACGGATACCGGTACCCGGCTGCACGGCACCGGCCCCGCATTCGCGGCGTGGTCGCTGCCATCGCCGCAGCTGCCGCCCTTCTAGCGAAGAGCACCCCGTAATGTCCTCCCAAAGGATGACTCACTTTGCGAGGCAAAGCGCGTAGCCTCATAGGGAACGACGCTGTCCCGGCTCTGCGAGCCCCATCCACCTGGAGCATCAATGCCTCGCTATTCGACATTTCTCGCGCCCGTCGCCCTTGTTCTCGGCGTCGGCCTGACGCTGAGCGCATGTTCGGCAATCGGCGGCGGCACCACGGAGCTCGACCCGGAGAAGAGCCCGCTCTCTGAGTACATGTCGGCGTTCTATGGCGAACAAGATGAAGAGTTCTACGCCGCGCAGGCGGAAGAGACCGAGGAGCTCGTCGCAGAGTGCATGAGCGAGGACGGCTGGGAGTACATTCCCGTCGATCAGACGCAGTACAGCGGTTCGGACTTCGACTGGGAGGAGCGCAACACCGAGAAGTGGATCGCGGTCTACGGCTACGGCGTCAACCTCACCCAGGAGGAGAACGAGGAGCTGTACGGCTCGCCAGAGGAGTTCGTCGACCCCAACCAGGACTACGTCTCGTCGCTGAGCGAGAGTGAGAACGTCGCATACTACGAGGCCCTCTACGGCAAGCCGCCGGCAGAGGAGGAGCTCAACGAGGACGGCTCGTACGAGTACAACTGGGAAGACGGCGGATGCTACGGCTACGCCCAGCACGAGGTCACCGGCGAGCAGGCCTACGACCAAGACCAGTTCAAGCCGATCTTCGAGGCCATGGGCGCGCTCTACGAAGACCAGTCGAAGGACCCCCGCATGAAGGAGGTCGAGACCGCTTGGGCCTCGTGCATGGCCGACGCGGGCTTCACCGAGTTCAAGCTCAAGCAGGAAGCCGCCCAGTCGATCTACGACCAGCAGAACGAGTACTGGGAAGAGAACCCGGAGAGCATGGGCCCAGACGAGGACCAGATTGCCGAGTGGCGTGAAGGCGAGATCGATGTCGCGCTCGCCGACTTCAAGTGCGGTGAGAAGGTCGACTACACCCAGAAGCAGCTCGCCGTGCAGTTCGAGCTCGAGAAGGAGTTCATCAAGGAGCACAAGGCCGAGCTCGACGAGCTCGTGGCCTTCCAAGAGAAGAACAAGAAGTAATGGCCCGCATCAAGGATTCAGCGGTGGAGTCTGTCTCTGAACAGTCGACCAAGCCGCTGCCGACCGGCTGGGGCCGCCTTGTGCAGGGCAACCGGGTCATCTGGGTCATCGCGGCGGTTGCCATCGTCTCGCTGATTGCCGGTGTGCTTCTCAGTCGGTTCGTGATCTCGCCGGCCGACGCCGCATCCAATGCCGCAGCGCCCGAGGGTGGGCTCATCACGGTTCCCGTCGAGTTTCGGGCCCTCTCGAACAACGTGACCATTCGCGGTGACGCGAACTTCGCGGACTCCGTCGAGGTGACCGTCGAAACCGGCGACCTCGGCGGACCGGCCGTTGTCACCGGACAGGTGCCAGAGGTTGGCGCATCGCTCAACGCGGGATCCGTCGCTCTCGAGGTGACTGGCCGCCCGGTCATCGTGCTGCCCGGCGACCTGCCGGTGTACCGCACCCTGCGCGTCGGAGTCTCTGGCCCTGACGTCATTCAGCTCAAGCAGGCCCTGCAGGCGCTCGGAATCAACCCGGGCAACGTGTCGTCGAACGTGTTCGACTCCGCGACGGCATCCGCGGTCGCGGCCCTCTATGCGACCGTGGGATACCCCGCGCCAGAATCCGCGGAGGGCACCACAGAGAACATCGCCGCCGCCAACGAGGGAGTCTCGAGCGCGCAGGAGAACCTCAACGCCGCCAACCTCGCGCTGCAGAAGGCGAAGGCCGGCCCGTCGCAGGTCGACATCATCGAGCAGGGCAACCTGGTGGCGGCGGCGCAGCGAAATGTGGACGATGACTGCGCAGGTGGCGCAGATCCCGCCCTTTCCCCGTGTGCGGATGCAATAGCAGCCCTCACCCTCGCCCAGGCCGTGCGCGACCAGGTGCTCGCCCCCGGTGACACGAGTGCAGAGGCCGCGAATGTCGCCTCGGCCAATCGTGCCCTCACCAGTGCCCGACAGCTGCTCGGCGAGGCGCAGCAGGGTGCGCTCACCTACCTCCCGTCGAGCGAGGTGCTCTACCTTTCGGGATTGCCGCGTCGCGTCGACGACGTGACAGTCAAGCGGGGAAGCACCATCACGGCATCCGTCATGCGGGTCTCCGGCGCGACCATCGTCGTTGACGCGTCGGCCGCAGAGACCGACGCGAAGCTGCTCGAGGTTGGTGACCGCGCAATCATCACCATGCCCGACGACACAGAGCACGGCGCAACGATCATCTCGATCGAGCCGCACCAGACCGAGACCGGCTCTGCCGACTCCAGTCGCTACGACGTGCTGCTCGAGCCAGATGAGTTGACCGCCGAGCAGTTGCAGATGCTGCAGGGCAACAACGTCAAGGTGACCATCGCTGTCGGCGAGACCGAGGGTGAAGTGCTCGCGGTGCCGCTGGCGGCCCTCACGGCCGGGGCCGGCGGGGAGTCGCGCGTCGAGGTTGTCGATCCGGACGGCGATGGTGAAGAGACGATCCTCGTCGAGGTGACCACCGGGCTCGCGGCTGACGGCTACGTCGAGATCGAGGCCGTCGATGGCTCGCTCAAGGAGGACGACCTCGTCGTGGTGGGTCGATGACGGAGCCGCCTATCGTGCAGCTCACCAACGTCACCCGCTCGTTTCCCGGGCCGCCCGAGGTGCAGGCGCTCAAGGCGATCAACCTGCGCATCGAAAAGGGCGAGTACGTGTCGATCGTCGGCCCCAGTGGATCGGGCAAGTCGACGATGCTCAACGTGCTCGGCCTCCTCGACCGGCCGAGTGTCGGCGAGTATTACCTCGACGGCGAGCTCACCCAGTTAGCCAGTGAGGATGAGCGCGCCGCCCTGCGCGGCGGCAAGGTCGGCTTCGTCTTCCAGGCCTTCCACCTGCTGCCGCACCGCACGGTGCTCGAGAACGTCATGGTGGCGATGCTCTACAGCGGCGTGCCGCGCAAGGAGCGCGAGCAGCGCGCCCGCACCGCGCTCGAGCGCGTCGGGCTCGGCGCCCGTCTGAGCTTTCGCCCCGCTACCCTCTCTGGCGGTGAGCGCCAGCGCGTCGCCGTTGCCCGTGCTGTCGTCAGCGGGCCGCGTCTGCTGCTCGCCGACGAGCCCACCGGCAACCTCGACGCGAAGACCTCCGGCGAGGTCATGGACCTCTTCGAGGAGCTCAATGCCGACGGCCTCACCCTCGTCGTCATCACCCACGACGGCAACGTCTCGGCGCGCGCCCGCCGTCGCATCCGCATCGCCGACGGCGTGCTGACGGAGATCGCATGAAGCTGCCCCGCCTGCCCCGCATACCTCGTCTGCCGTTTCTGAAGAAGAAGCCAGCGCCGGGCTATCGCGCCGGTAAGCGCGTCGACCACTTCAGTGCGCAAGACCTGATCGTCGAGGCGTCCTACGGGATCGGCGCGCGACCGGCCCGTCTTGTCATGACGACGGCGGGCACGGTGCTCGGCATCGCATCCCTCGTGGTGACGATTGGCTTCGCTCAGACGGCCGCCGGGCAGATCGCCAAGCAGTTCGACGCCGTCGCAGCCACCCAGGTGATCATCGAGCCGGGCGAGACGCAGACCGCCAACGGTGGCACCGCGGCAACGTCGCGGCTGCCGTGGGACTCTGAGGCACGCGTCGAACGCCTCGCCGGCATCGAGGGTGCCGGTCTCATCGCCCCCGTCAACATCGGCGATCGCACGGTCACGGCCGTGCCAGTGAACGACCCCTCGGCCCCCGAGACCCTCGGCCCGCCCGTCATCGCCGCCAGCCCCGGTCTGCTCGACGCCGTGCGCGGCGAGGTCGTCACCGGCCGCAGCTTCGACGCGGGGCCTGACGCCCGCGCCGACCGGGTGGTCATGCTCGGCGCGCAGGCAGCCGAAACCCTCGGCATTAACCGCGTCGACAGCCAGCCATCGATCTTCATCGGCGACCGCTCGTACACCGTCATCGGAATCATCGACGGCGTCGAAAGGCGACCAGACCTGTTGGATGCCGTGATCATTCCCATGGGAACCGCGCGCGCCGACTTCCGCCTCGCCGCCGCGGAGGAGCTGCAGATCCAGATCCAGGTCGGAGCAGGCGCCCTCGTCGCCCGCCAGGCGCCCATCGCGCTCGACCCGAACGCGCCAGAGAACTTCAGCGTCATCGCCCCGACGTCGGGATCAGGCCTGCAAGAGAACGTACAGGCAGACGTCAACATCGTCTTTCTGATTCTCGGGTTCATCGCCCTGCTCGCCGGCGGTCTCGGCATCGCCAACGTGACGCTGCTGTCGGTCATGGAGCGCATCGGCGAGATCGGCCTTCGCCGTTCGCTCGGCGCGACGACCCGCAACATCGCCGGCCAGTTCGTGGTGGAGTCCGCGGTGATCGGGTTGCTCGGCGGCCTTGTCGGGTCGGCCCTCGGCGTTTTCGCCGTCGTCATCGTCTCGATCGTCAACGGCTGGACCCCGATTCTCGACATCTGGCTTGTACTTGGCTCCGCGCTGCTCGGTGCGGTCGTGGGTCTCGCGGCCGGCGCGTACCCCGCGCTGCGAGCGTCGCGCATTGAGCCGGTGACTGCGCTACGTGGTGGTACTTAAGCGACATCCCCCGTTCTAGGTCTTTTGGGTTGAGCGCGGCTCGCATAGTGTCGGCACATGACTTCGGAGCGGGTATTTCTCATTGCTCCCGTAGACACCGTTCTGATCGCAGAGCCGACCGTCGATTCACGCCCGATAGCCGACGCCGACCTTCGCGATGTTGCCCAGTTGATCGTCGAGGCATCGATCGGCCTGCCCGGCCGGGAGCTCACCCTCGACGAGGCAACGGCACGGATCACGGAGCTGTCGACGGGTGTGTTCGGTGAGCCACGGCGCGATGCCTGGCTCGGAATCTGGGAGGGCCCCGGAATTCCGGTGAGCGCCATTCTGTGCACCACCTGGCGCGGCATGCCGTTCATCGCCAACATCGTGACAGCCGTCGCGGTGCGAGAGCGTGGATTCGCGAGCTCGCTCGTGCGCGCCGCAGTCACCGCATTCAACGACACCGGCGCCACCCACGTGGGAGTCTCGCTTGACCGCGAGAGCCCCGCGATCAGCCTGTTTCACGAACTCGGATTCGTCGAGATGTTCAGCACGGGCGACGCCTGATTTTTTCGGGTCGCGCGGGTGCTATTCTCTTACGGTGCCTGCGCGCGATCGCGTGCCGCAGTGCGCCCCCTTAGCTCATTGGTAGAGCACTTCCTTGGTAAGGAAGAGGTAGTGGGTCCGATTCCCACAGGGGGCTCCGTAGTTCTCTCGAGAGCTGCATGGCTGAGTAGCTCAGTTGGTTAGAGCGCACGACTCATAATCGTGAGGTCGCGGGATCGTGCCCCGCCTCAGCTACCACTTCACATTCGGTTGCACGCTGCACCAGGCCGCTAGCCTTGACCCAGCGGCGGGGTAGCTCAGGTGGTTAGAGCACACGACTCATAATCGTGGTGTCGCGGGTTCGAGTCCCGCCCTCGCTACCGATAGCGTCAGACCTGTGCAGACCACCAGTCGCAACGCCTACATCGCTCTCGGCGTGATCATCGCCCTGATCGTCGGGTTCTTCGTCGTCAAAGCCTTCGTGCCCAGCTTCGGTGTCATCGAGGGACGCCACGATGTCGTCGAGGTCGGTGAGCCGATCGAGATTCTGGTGATGCGCAAGGGCGACGTGCATGTCACGGTGACGGTCACCGAGCTTTACCGCGTCGCGGAGTCCGAGCGCGCGCAGTGGCGCATCAAGCCGACCCTGCCCATCACGGACAACGAGCACGAGCTGGATGACCGCGACATCTACTTCATTCGCTACAGCGTCAGCAGCGACGACACCGACAACCTCACCGTCGTGCCGCGCTTGTGGCGCCTGCTCGACGACACCGACGAGGTGCACCCGGCCGCGCTCATCAGCGTGCCAGACGAGGCCAACTGCGAGCGCTTCGACGGCATGGGGGCAGGCTGCGCGGTGGTCGCCGTGCCCGAGGGCACCGACGTCACCATGGTGCGTTTCTACGGGGTCTCTCTCGCTCGCAAGCAGCTCACCGGCGAGAACTGGGCAGGATGGACTCCATGAGAACCATCGGCCTGCTCGGCGGCATGAGCTGGGAGAGCACCGCGGAGTACTACCGGCTCGCGAATGAGCTCGTGCGCGAGCGGCTGGGCGGGTTGCACTCGGCCGACTGCGTCATCCGCTCGGTCGACTTCGCCGAGATCGAGCAGTTGCAGGTCACGGGGGAGTGGGAGGCCGCGGGGCGGATTCTCGCCTCCGAGGCACGGGCGCTCGAGGCCGCCGGCGCCGAGCTCATCGTGCTCTGCACGAACACCATGCACAAGGTTGCGGGCGCGATTGAGGCCGCTGTCTCTGTGCCGTTCGTGCACATTGCTGAGACGACGGCATCCGCAATTCTTTCTCAGGGTCTGACCACGGTCGGCCTGCTGGCGACGCGGTTCACCATGGAGCAGAGCTTCTACACCGACCGGCTCGCAGCGCGCGGCATCACGGCCGTCGTTCCCAACGAGGCGGATCGCGAGATCGTTCACCGCGTCATCTACGACGAACTGTGCCTCGGCATCATTCGCGACGAATCCCGCGCGCAGTACCAGCGCATCATGGCCGGGCTCGTCGACCAGGGCGTGCAGGGCATGATCTACGGCTGCACCGAGATCGAACTGCTCGTCGGGCCGGGTGATACGACCGTGCCGGTGTTCCCGACGACTCGGCTGCACATCGAGGCAGCCGTCTCGCTGTCGCTGGGTTCGAGCATCACGCCTTCAACCGGTTAGCCTGTCCTGATGGAATCGCCTTCCCTCGGTCGGGTTCGAGTTCGCCGTGAGAACGGCTGGCGTATCGAGCGCTACCCGCAGACGGTGACCGCCCTCGCCGCCGACAGCGTGGAGGCCAGGCAGGTCACCCTCAAGCACGCGCTCGACATCGCGATTCGCGACGGGTTGGATGCCGTCACCCTCACCTCGGTGCGCGAGTCGACCGAACTCTCTGAGGTCGCCTTTCCGTATCGTGACCGCGAGGAGCTCATGCTGGCCCTCCTCGATGTCGTGCTGGCGAGAACCCTCAACGCGGAGCGCGAGATCGCGGCTGGGCGTCGCGACCGGCTCGAGCTCGGCGACATGCTCGCCGCCGAGACGGAGGGCCTGCGTCGTCAGGCTCCCGTCGTCGAGCTGATCTTCACCTTCTACTTCTCTCGGGCGGACCAGCTTTACCGCAGCCGCATCGGCGAGGCGCTCAGCACTTACCGTCGCGCGTTCGAGTCGGCGCTGTCAGACGTGGAGCTGCGTCGGGGCATGACGGCGTCCGCGGTTTCATCCATCGTCATTGCGTTCCTGCAGGGTGCCGCGGTGCAGATCATCCGGGATCCCGCGAACTTCGTGCCCGATGACGCGCTCGCGGCAGTCCGTGAGTTGCTGCCGGGCGGCGAGCGCTAGTCGTTCTCGAAAGCGGCCTGGGCATCCCACAGAGTGGCGAATAGGCCGATGGGCTTGGCGTCGCGTCCGTTGGCGATGAAGGCGCCCGTCCAACGTTCCTCAATCACGCCGCAGAGGCGACCGTCGAAGCGGCCGACCCAGAAGCCCTCGCGCACGGTCGACCAATCGACGGTGCCGGGGTAGTTCGTCGTGAACGGGGTGCGCTCAACGGGAAGCTCATAGGTGAATGCCAAATCGGTGTCTTTCGCGTCGCTGCATCGGGAGTCCCGCAGTCGCGGGTGCAAAAGGAACCATCGGCAATTCAACTCTGCGCTCGCCCGGGGTGCAAGTGATTCGAGCAAGATTCAGCCTCTAAATGGGGGTCTTTTGGCCCCTCAACCCTCAATCTGGCCCTGAAACTTTGTCGGTGGCACCGGATACAGTGATTAATGACCGCGACACGCCGAATTCACTACATGTAGTGGAATGACACGGCTGTCATTCACGTTATATAGTGAAGACCTCGCCGGGCTCCCGGCGTCAACAACGACAGACAGAAGGAGGATCGAAATGGACAACGACGACAACGTTGGCGGCTACGCAGTTCCCGTCGACCCGATGGATCTTCTGCAGTGCGACAGCTGCCAGTAGGCACTTCGCTCTTCTAAGACCCCCCGAAACCCCTCGCATTCGTGCGGGGGGTTTCGTCGTTAAGCGGGCTTTCGCATTGAGTCGGGTCAAAAGTGCGCTTTCGGGACAGTGCACTCGCAATTTGACCCGACTCAAAGAGCGGGCCTGCACTGAGTTGCGCCTTGTTCCCCTATCCAGCGCTTGGCGAGGGGAACATGGCGCATCTCGACGCTCGCTCGTGTCTTCTTGCGGGTGGTGCATCGCTAGCACCCACAACACGGCGCGAGTCAGCGGGGCCGCTGACCCGCGAAGCTAGAATCGACGGGTGCCAGTGAACCCCGAACTGCAGGGCCGCGCCTTCGCGCCGACGGCTCCATACCTCGTCGGGCGCGAGAAGGTGCGCGAGTTCTCGCGAGCCGTCTTCGCCACAAGCCCGATCAATACCGATACGGATGCCGCGATCGCAGCCGGGTACGCCGACGTCGTCGCGCCGCCGACCTTCGCCATCGTGATCCAGCAGTTCACCCTGGACCAGCTGGTCAGCGAGCCGGACAGCGGCATCGACATGACCCACATCGTGCACGGTGAGCAGCGCTTCAGCTACACCCGCCCGATCGTCGCCGGCGACGAGTTGACGGCGACTCTTGCGGTCACGAGCATCAAGTCCCTTGGCGGCAACGCGATGGTCACGGCCGAGTCGACGATCGCCGACGCCGCGGGTGACCACGTTGTGACCGCCATCTCAACGCTCGTGGTGAGGGGCGACGCATGAACATCGGTGACGTGGTTGCAGAACGCACCTTCGAGCTGACCCGCGACTCGCTCGTGCGGTATGCCGGGGCATCCGGAGACTTCAACTCGATCCACTACCGCGACGACGTTGCGGTCGAGGTTGGGCTGCCCGGCGTGCTCGCGCACGGCATGCTCACAATGGGCCTGGCCATTCAGCCCGTCGTCGACTGGATCGGCGACCCCGGCAAGGTGCTCGACTACACGGTGCGCTTCACCCGCCCGGTGCTCGTGCCGGCTTCGGGTCACGCGACCGTCACGGTCGTCGCGAAGGTTGGCGCGCTGGAGGAGGGCGTGGCCCGCATCGACCTGACGGTCACCGTCGACGACCAGACCGTTCTCGGCAAGGCGCAGGCCAGGGTTGCTGTTTAGCGAGGCGACCACCATGCGCGTCGGGGGACCGGCGCGCGAGGTGATCGATGCCACGACCGAGCAGCAGCTCGTCGCTGCCGCCCACGAGGTGTGGGGCGGGCAGGAGGAGTGGCTCGTGCTCGGCGGCGGCTCCAACCTCATCGTCGGCGACGAGGGCTTCGACGGCACCGTCATCCGGGTGCTGACTCGGGGCATCGAGCGACTGCAGACCGCCCCGGGTTCTGTGCGCCTGCGGGTTCAGGCGGGGGAGTCGTGGGATGCGCTTGTAGCCCACGCCGTCTCGAATGGGTGGGCTGGTATCGAGGGGCTCAGCGGCATCCCGGGGTCGTGTGGTGCTGCGCCGATTCAGAACATCGGGGCGTACGGGCAAGAGCTCTCAGACTCCCTCGCGCACATCGACTTTCTCGACTACCTCGACGGCGACGTGGCGCGGCTGACGGTCAGCGACCTCGCTCTCGGATACCGCACCAGCGCCATCAAAGAGGGCCGCCAGGGCGTCGTCACCGCCATCGAGATCGACCTTCTTGACACCGGGGATGGCCTCAGCGCCCCCATCGCCTACGACCAACTGGCCGCCGCCCTCGGCGTCGATCTCGGCGCACGTGTCGCCCTGACCACCGTGCGCGAGACCGTGCTTGCCCTGCGCGCCAGTAAGGGCATGGTGCTCGACCCCGCCGACCCCGACTCGGTCAGCTGCGGCAGCTTCTTCACCAACCCGATCGTTGGCGAGAACTTCGCCCGCACCCTGCCGGATGACGCCCCCCGTTGGCCCATGGAGCAAGACCCGCAGGATGCCGCCGTGCCCCTCGGCGAGCAGCCCGCCTTGCCGCCCCAGCGCCTCGACCACCGCGTCAAGCTCAGCGCCGCGTGGCTGATCGAGCGGGCTGGCATCGAGAAGGGCTTTCGGCTGCCGGGTTCGCGTGCCGCGGTCAGCAGCAAGCACACTCTGGCCATCGTCAATACGGGCGGCGCGACGGCCGACGAGATCGCACAGCTGGGGCGCTACGTGCACACCCGGGTGTTCAGCGAGTTCGGTGTGCGGCTGCAGCCGGAGCCGAACCTGATCGGGCTTGAGGTCTAGACAGAGGGATTCACCCCGGAATTGGGGGCGCGAACGTTACTGTCTGTAACGCAATACACCGTAACGTTGACTCCAACCCGACCTTGGAGCCCCGATGCCCCGCCTGCGCCGTTCCGCTGCCCTCCTTCTTGCTGTCACCCTGCTCACCGGGCTTGCTGTGCCCGGTTCGGCCTTCGCGGCAGGCGACTGCCCGCCGCAGTGGGAGTTTGAGTGCGGTGGTGGTGGCGGTGGTGGCGGCAACCCATCACAACCAACGACCACACAGGTGAGCGCGCCCGCTGCAGCGCCGTACAACTCGATTGAGGTGTCAGCGAGCGTGCAGCAGGGCCCGACCACCGGATACATCGCGATCACCCTCAACGGTGAGACGCGCTCGGTAAACGCCCCGTCGGGCACCGTCACGTTCAGTGGCTCGGAGGGCATTATTGGGTCGGTCGCGCCGGTGCAAGCGGTCTATAGCGGCGACGGTTATAGCTGGAACAGCTCCACGGCCACGACGAACAACGTCTACTTCTACGGCAGTAAGACCATCAGTGGCTCGTTCACGCTCAACGGCCAGTCTGTCGCGGGTGCCGCGGTCAGCCTGCTCGACCAGGCGGGTGGAGTGGCCGCGAGCACGACGACCGGCATCGCGGGCTCGTACACGTTCTCGGTCGACCCCGTCACGGCGGCCGATGCGCAGAAGGTTTACACGGTGCGAGTGACGTCTGGCGGCGTTTCGTACTACTACTCGGGTGGCACCTCGGCATCCACGTTGGGTGGAGCGACGTTTGGCGGCCCGACGCAGTGGCGCCCGAGCACCGCCTGGAACATCAGTGGAATTTCCGCGCCGGTCTGGCCAACGGTGTTGACGCGCACCCCCGCGGTCGGAGTGCCGTACTCCACCTTCCTCGGCGCGACCAGCAACGTCGCCGTCACATACCTGATCACCTCGGGAACGCTGCCGGCAGGGCTCACGCTCAACTCGAGCACCGGCGAGATCTCTGGCACAGCCACCGCCTTCGGAAACCGCAACGTGATCTTCCAGGCGTCGAACGGCTCCGCGGTCGCTTCGTCGGTCATCCCTTTCCGGGTTGACGGCATCACCAGCGTTTCGCTCAACGTGCCCGCTGCGGTTCCCTATGTGACCAGCGCAGTCGCAACAGTTGCCAGCGCGGCGGGCTTCCCGCCCGGCATCGTGTCGATCGGCGCGCTGACTCAGCCCCTGGTCAATGGATCGGCGACTTTCTCCACCATTAACCTGACCACGAGTCGCATTGGAACCAACTACGTCTTCAACACTGTCTACACGCCGACCGGTGGCACTGCGTGGGTTGGCACGTCGTCGAATCAGTCCGTCTATGTGTATGGGTCTCAGAGCGTCAGTGGCACCTTCATCCAGAACGGTGTCGCGGTCGAGGGAGTAGAGATCTCCCTCGTGTCGACCACCAGCGGTGTCGTCGATTCGGCGACTACAGATGCGTCTGGTCGCTACACCCTGTCGGTAGCTGCGCCGACGACCGAGGCAGAAGCACGGGCGACCTATTACATCAGGGCGTGGACCGTAGATCACTTCGTCGGCTACTACTCGTCCAGTTCGACGGCGACAAGCGCGACCGTCACAGACCTAGGCTCCGCGACGTTCGCTGGCCCGACCGAATGGCGCCCGGGAGTGAGCACGCAGAACTTCTACATGAAGACCAACCCGGTCTTCCAGGACGTCACCCTCGCGACGCCGCGGGTTGGGTCCGTGTACGCGGACGGTGTCTCGGCCAGCGACCCGTCGCTCATCCTCTACGGCATCAACTCGGGCGCGCTGCCCGCCGGGCTCTCGCTCAACCCCAGCACGGGTGCGATCACCGGCACGCCGACCTCCACTGCCGCGGCAACCTTCACGATCCGCGCCTACTCGTCGCCGTACCAGTACGGCTCCGCCTCGAGAACGTTCACCCTCACCCCGCTGCGCGCCGGAATCATCCCGACCTTCACCGATGAGGCGCTAGACCCCGTCGTCACCGGCATCGCCGTTGACGACGAGGTGACCGCAACCGGTGACCCGACCATCGTCTACTCGATCCACTCCGGCAACCTGCCGTCGGGTGTGCAGCTGAACACCACCACGGGTGCGATCACCGGCACGACGTCCTCCGACGACGCGTTCAGCGTCACCATCAGGGCCACGAACGAGTTTGGCTTCGACGAGACGACCATCACGGGCACGCCGCTGCGGTCGACGACCGCAGTGCTTACCGCCCCTGCGACGGCACCGTTCGACGACATCTCGGTAAGTGCTCGAGTGTCGAGCACCTACGGAATGCCGCAGGGTCAAGTCTCGGTCAGCGCCTTCGGGAGCACCGCGGCAAATTCGCTCAGCTTCGGGCTTCGCTACTTCACTCTGGCAGCGTCATCCGATGTCGTTGTCGGTACGACCGCGAATTTTGCCCTCGAGTACGCCGGCGACAGTAGCTATAACGTGTCGTCAGCCACCGCGTCGACCTACCTGTACGGCACCGATACCGTAACCGGCGTGCTCACCGAGAACGGCGAGCCCGTCAGCGGTGCGACGGTGCGGGTTATGGATGGCAGCACCGAGGTTGCATCCGACGTCACCGATGCCGACGGTCGCTACACGATCACGGTGGACGCGAGCACTGTTGCGCTGGCGACCGCGCAGTACCGCATCTCGGCCACGACAGATGGCGGCCTCCTTACCTGGTTCGCGGCAGACTCGCTCGCGACAGACGAGACTCCGACCTCCGCCGAGGCCACCGCATCCGGTCCGACACAGTGGCGCACGGATGCAGACGTCAACCTGCACATCAGCACCGCCCCGACGTGGACAGAAACTGACCTCGCAACCCCGCGTCAGGGCACGGAATACAGCGACGAGGTCGCCGCAGAGACCACGGGCGGAACCCTGGAGTACGAGGTCTCTGACGGCACCCTGCCGGATGGCCTCGAGCTCGACAGCGAGACGGGTGCCATCACGGGAACCCCGACCGACCAGGTCGAGGCAACCTTCACGCTGCGTGCCTTCACCGAGTACGGCTCGGTTACCGAGACCTTCACGATCACTCCGCTGCGTCCCGGTATCGTGCCGGCATTCGCATCCGCCGCTGTTGGCGACTTCGATGTCGCCGTGCCGTTCGTCGGCTCCGTATCGGCAACGGGCGACCCGACGATCGAGTACTCGCTCTCTGGCATCGTTCCGGCAGGCATCACGATCGACTCCGGCACGGGTGCTATCACCGGCACTCCGCTGTACAACGGCCCATACAGCTTCACCGTGCGGGCAGAGAACGATTACGGGTTCGATGAGCTCGTCTTCGCCGGCTGGGTGGACGCCGTGGCCGTTGTCGACATAGAGCTCGGCTTTACGCCGGGCACGGCAATCGGTGACGCCACGATCACGCTGGCAGCCGACGGCCTGCAGGCCGGCTCCGAGTACTCGCTCACGATGTTCTCGACCCCGCGCGTGCTGACGCTGGGCGCCGTCGATACGTTCCGCTCGGTCTACCAGACCATCTCGCTGCCTGCTGATACTCCGGTCGGGGCGCACCGCCTCGAGCTGCGAGCGGTCGGCTCCGACGGAACCCCGCTGCTGACGACCGTCTACTTCACCCTTCTGGAGAACGGACGAATCGGCGCAGTCTCGTACGACGGCCCACTCACCTTCACCCCGGCGGCAACCGGCAGGCTCGCCCACACCGGCACGGAGCCGTGGCTGCCGCTCGGCACCGCGACGCTGTTGCTGCTCGTCGGCCTCGTGCTGGTGCGTCGCCGTCAGCTACAGCAGCCCTAGCTCCATCGCCTTTGTCACTGCACGCGTTCGGTCGCTCACCTCGAGCTTCTCGAACGCGTGCAGCAGGTGCGTCTTGACGGTCGCCTCGCTGAGGTAGAGCTGCTTGGCGATCGCCGGGTTGCTCATGCCCTGGCTCACCAGCCCGAGCACCTCGGTCTCACGCGCGCTCAGCGTCACCACGGGTCGCTTCACCCGGTTGACGAGCATCGCCGCGATGGACGGCGCGAGCGCCACCTCCCCGCGGGCGACACTTCTGATTCCCGCGAGAATCTCCTCCTGCGGCGCAGCCTTGAGCAGGTATCCGCTCGCTCCCGCCTCGATCGCGGTGAGAATGCTGGCGTCCGTCTCGTAGGTGGTCAGAACAACCACGCGGATGTCCGCGCGAGCAGCCAAAATCCGCGCCGTCGCCTCGTCCCCCTCGATGCCCGGCATGCGCAGGTCCATCAGCACGACGTCGGGACCGAGCTGCACCGCCAGCTCAACCGCCTCGAGGCCCGTCGATGCCGTTCCGACAACCTCCATGTCGCCCGCTGACTCGAGCAGCGCGACGATGCCGCCGCGCACGATGGGGTGGTCGTCGGCGACGAGCACGCGAATCACAGGGTCACCGTCAATGTCGTTCCCTCTGGCCCGCTGTCGATGTCGAGGGTGCCGTTCACTAGTGCCAAACGCGAGCGCATGCCGCTGAGTCCGAAGCCGCTCGACGACTCGGCGGGGTCGAACCCCGAGCCGTCGTCAGCGACGCTGAGGCTGATGCCGCTCGTCGTTGCGACGAGGGTGAGGGCCGCGCTGCGGGCATCCGAGTGTTTGCGCACATTGGCCAGCCCCTCTTGCGCGCAGCGCAGCAGCACGACCTCCAGGTCGCGGGTGAGGGGCGATATCAGATCCGTTCGCACGGTCACGGTGATCGCGGTCTCGCGCTCATAGCGCTGCGCGAGCCGCTCGAGGGCTGCCGTGATGCCGCCCGTGCCGAGGTCGGTGGGCGAGGTGGCGGCGACGAGCGCGCGGGTTTCGGCGAGGGCGCTGCGGGCGCCCTGCTCGAGCAGGGTGAGCTGTTCGCCGGCAGCGCCGGTGTCACCCGTGCTCAGTTCGCGGCCGGCGCGCTGGGCGAGCAGCACGAGGCCGGTGAGATCCTGCGCGATGGTGTCGTGAATCTCGCGGGCGAGACGCTCGCGCTCGCTCGTCACGCCGGCATCCTGGCTGAGCAGCGCAACCTGGTTCTGCGTCGCGCGCAGCTCGTCGACGAGCCGCTGGCGCTCGGTGCTGCGGTTCTCGATGCTCGTTATCCACAGGCCGAAAGCGATCGCGAAGATCAGCGACAGCACCTCGCTGATCGCTGCGCTGATCAGGGCATCGAGATCGGCACCCGCGCTGAAGAACATGGCGACGCCGACCGTGCCCGCGAGGGCGAAGCTCGCGATGATCGCGTGGCGGGTGCTGGTGAGGCGCGTCCAGATGAGGGGGAATGCGATCGCCTGCACGAAGGCGGCGACCGGGTACGCGAGTGTGACCGCGCCAGAGAACAGGATCGTTACGACCACGACGGTGGTCGCGCCGCGTGACCCGTCGGCGACCCGCGTGCCGATTCCGAACCAGAAAGCGATAAACACGGCGACGGCCCCGAGCCCGACGTTCATCTGCCACGCGGTCGCAGAGATGACGGCGAGCAGGCTGGCGAGCATGGCCGCTGTGCCGACCACGGCAATGCTCCACCAGCGTGCTTCGCGCATCTAGCTATCCTTGCGGATCCAGCGAAAGGTCAGGCGCGTCACGATCAATCCCACAATGAGCCAGATCGCCATCGCGATCGCAACGCCGGGCAGGTTCCAGCTCTCGCCCTGCTCCAGCACCTCGAAGTTTTCTGGAAGGAAGACACTGCGCGTGCCCTGCGCCATCCACTTGAGCGGAAACACGCTGGCGAAGTTCTGCAGCCACTCGGGAAGCGCCGTGAACTGTAGGTAGACGCCAGAGATGAATTGCAGCACCAACACGATCGGAATGATGACCGCTGTCGCGCTCTTGCCGCTGCGCGGCAGACCGCTCAGCGCGATACCGAGAACAGCGGATGTGATCACGCCAAACACGAACACCCAGAGAAAGGTGAGCCACTTCTCCGGCTCCGTCGGCAGTGGCACCCGAAAGATCAGGCCAGCGACCGCGATGAGAACGATCGCCTGCAGCGCGCCAGTGACGAGCACCTGCCCGATCTTGCCCACGAAGTAGCTGCCCACCGGCAGTGGGGTGCCTGCGAAACGCTTGAGGGTGCCGTCCGACTTCTCGCCCGCGATGTCGATCGCGAGGTTTTGCAGTCCGCTGAGCAGCAGCCCGGCGGCGAGCATGGCGGGCAGGTAGTAGTTGGCGGCGATGACGTCGTTGCCGTCGGCATCCTGTCCGAAGCTCTGCTCGCTGAACGCGACGGAGAAGATCGTCAGCATCACCAGCGGAAAGAGAAAGGTGAAGAACACGGTGTCGGTCTGGCGAAAGTACGTCTTGATCTCGTAGCCGATGCGGCTCACTCCGAGGGCGATCATGCGGTGGCCTCCTGCGCCGCGTGGCGACCTACGAGGTCGATGTAGATGTCCTCCAGGCTCGGGCGGATGACCTCGAGCGCCTCCACCTCGCCAAGACGGGCGACGAGGGCGGCGGGGGTGGTGGTGCGCTCCTCACGCAGCTGGCCGTTCTCTCGCCAGCGCACCAGTGGGATCCGTGCGTCCGCACCGCCGATCTCGTCAATGCGGCCGATGTCGATGAGGCGGCCACCCGCGATGATTCCCGCGCGGTCGCCCAGTTGAGCGGCCTCGTCGAGGTAGTGGGTGGTCAGCAGGATCGTTGTTCCCTCGGCCTTGAGCGAGCGGATGAGATCCCAGAACTGTCGCCGTGCCTCTGGATCGAAGCCGGTGGTCGGCTCGTCGAGAAACAGCAGCTCTGGGTTGCCAATGATGCCGAGCGCGACGTCGACGCGACGCTGCTGACCTCCGCTGAGCTTGCGGATGAGCGTCTTCTGTTTGCTCTCGAGCCCGACAGCCGCGATTGTCTCGTCGACCGACCGCGGGTTCGGATAAAACCCGGCAAAGTGGCCCAGCTGCTCCCGCACGGTGACGTTGCCGCTTTCGCCAGTGGACTGCAGCACGATGCCCAGCCGTGCCTTCCAGTCGAGACCGCCTTTGCTCGGGTCGGTGCCGAGCACGCTCGCCTCGCCGCTCGTGCGGTCGCGGTAGCCCTCGAGAATCTCGATCGTGGTGCTCTTGCCCGCGCCGTTCGGGCCGAGCAGTGCGAAGGTCTCGCCGCGCTCGATGTCGAAGCTCACCCCGTCTACGGCCGTGAACGAGCCGTAGCTCTTGCGAAGGTCGCGAACGCGCACGACCGGGTCTGAGGTTGTCATGGCTTAAGCATGGCGGTGCACGGCCGCGCTTGGCAGCCGTGCACCGGTTGGTTGGGGGTCAGTCGACCGGTTGATCCTCGGCCCCGACAGGCTCGACCACCGGAGTGGGCTTCACCAGGCGGGCGATGCCACCAACGAGTGCCGCGATGACCAGCAGCGCCCCGAGCCCGACGACCACGTAGGCGACGCTCGCCCCGGTGAACACGTTGACCTCGAGCGCGGTGATCGCGAAGGCGGCACCGGCGAGCAGCAGCAGCACCACTCCCCAGACAACGGTAGAAACTCGTACAGGGCGCATCAGTTCTTCTCCTCAATCAGGGTGACGTCGCCGTCGCCGACGAACAGTCGCAGCTCAATGCGGCGGTCGGTGTCGGTGTCGGAGTCGGTGTCGCGGTCGCCGCTCACGTACTCGCGGGTCTCGCCGTCGGCATCCGTGACGTAGGTGTCGCCGGTGCCGATGTTCGAGCGCAGGTCGACGATCTCGTCCTCCGGCAGCAGCACGGTGACATCGCCGGAGCCAACGAAGGCGTACACGTCGTCGCCGAAGGTGCCCTCGTCGCCGTCGTAGAAGTCGCGCAGGTCGATGGTCAGATCACCGGAGCCGACGAAGTAGAAGTCGGGGCGGCTGCCCGGCAGGTCGACGGGTCGCACCACGCTGTTGCCGGTGAAGTGCACTGTGCTCACCTGGGGCAGCACCAGAACGGCAACCAGCGGAACGAGCAGGATGCTGGCAACCGCCGACGGCCCGCCGCCGCGCTTGCCCCGCACGCCATTCACGAGCACCGCAAGCCCGAGGATGCCAACCGACACCGCAAGGCCGGCGAGCAGCTGCGGCACCTCCATGACGCCGTCGCCGATGAGCAGGGCCGTGACGCCGCCCGCCGCGAGGGCGAGGCCGATCATCAGCAGACTCCACAGCGGGTGGGGCGAGCTGGCGCGGTACTCCGCCTGGCGTTTGGCGTGCTCCTCGCGCTGGCGGGTGTGGGCGTCGGCGGTCTTGGCGCGCCATGCGGCGGCCTTGGCATCCGCTTCGTTACGGCGGAACGCCGCGTTCTCCTCGCGCCACGCGGCCTGCTGGGCACGCCAGTCGGCGAACTCGCTCGCGGGGGCGCTGCTCGGCGGGGCCGGGGGAGCGGTCGGGCCGGCCTTGGGCAGGCTGTCGCGCTGTGCGATCCAGACGACGAACCAGACGGCGAGGCCGATGAGCACGAGGGTCCAAGTGATGCGGCCGATGGCCTGCGGCCAGCCGTCGAAACCGAACCAGAGGCCGGGGGCGATGGGCAGCAGGCCGAGCAGCACCACGACCCCGATCGCTGCGAGCGACGAGTCGAACTGCCCCTTGATCGCGCGCTCGAGGGGAATCGAGTCGTCGGTGTCGGGCAGCAGCAGCCACGCGGCAGCGTAGACGAGCAGTGCGGGAGCTCCCAGCAGGGCGGTCACCACGAGGATCCCGCGAACGATCAGCGGATCGATTCCGATGCGAACGGCGACGCCGGCGGCGACTCCGCCAACCCAGCCCTTCTCGCGCTGGATGCCCAGCGAGCGCATCCAGGTGAAGAAGCGGTCGCTCGTGGTTGGTGGAGGTGTCTCTGTCGTGGTCATATCTCGATGGTGGCCGTCGGGGCACACAGCGCGCTATCGGGGTTCACCCTGAATGCACCCCGAGAGCCGCCGCAGGGCGGCCGGGGTCTGGTTGGATTGCACCCATGACGACCACGATCGAGCGCCCCGCCCTGCTGCGGTCGCGCCTCGCTGTCGTCGGCGGAGTCAGCGACGGCCTCGCCCTGCACCTCGGCTGGAGGCCCAGCACCGTGCGCCTACTCTTCATCGCGCTCACGATCGCCGGTGGGTCGGGTGCGCTGCTGTACCTCTGGCTGTGGGCGCTCGTGCCGCTGCAGCCCGCTGACGAACCGGTCACGCGCTCGGCCCCGGTGTCGCTGATCGCCATCGTGGCTGCCGGCGTCGCCACGGTGGTTGTGCTCGCGATTGCAGGGTTGGATTCTGTGCTCGGGTGGCTGGTGATCGTGGCGGCCACGGCATCCGCTGCTGTTGTCTGGGAGCTCGCCTTCGACCGCACCGACCCCTCACGGCCGCTGCGCTACCGCCTCGGGGTGCGCTTCACCGCTGTCGCGCTGCTGCTGATCGCGGGTATCGCTGCGCTGCTCAGCCGGCCCTCCGCGCTCGCCGCCATCGTGGCCGTCGGCATGATCGTCATCGCGGTCGGCGTGCTCGTCGCCCCCTTCGTCGTACAGCTCTGGGCCGACCTCATGGCCCAGCGCGCCGCCCGGGTGCGCGAGCTGCAGCGGGCGGAGATCGCCGCCCACCTGCACGACTCCGTGCTGCAGACGCTCGCCCTGATTCAGAACCGCGCGGGCGCCTCGTCGGAGGTCGCGCGCATCGCCCGCGCCCAGGAGCGCGAGCTTCGCGACTGGTTGTTCACCGGCGACGCGCCCCTCTCAGAGGATCTCGCCGCAGAGCTACATGCTCTCGCTGCCACTGTCGAGCTCGACTACCCGGTGCGCATCGAGGTGGTCGCGGCAGGTGCTTCGGTTGCGGCCCCCGCGCCGGTCGTGGCCGCGGCCCGCGAGGCCATGCTCAACGCCGCGCGCCATGCCGGCGGCACCGTGTCGGTCTACCTTGAGACGTCGGAAGGCGCGATCGACGTGTTCGTGCGCGATCGCGGCCCTGGCGTTGATTTGTCTGACCTACCTGCTGACCGTCTCGGCATCCGCGAGTCAATAGTCGGTCGGATGACGCGGGCCGGCGGCACAGGAACGGTACGCAAGACCGCGACCGGCACCGAGGTCCATCTGCATCTGGAGGTGCCCGAATGACCACCGTGGTGATCGTCGACGACCACTCGATCTTCCGGTCGGGGCTGCGCGCTGACCTCGACCCCGACCTGACGGTTCTCGGCGAGGCAGACTCCGTCGCCTCTGCCATTGCGCTTCTTACCGAGGTAAGCCCCGACGTCGTGCTGCTCGACGTGCACCTGCCTGACGGCACCGGTGCAGACGTCATCGCCGGTGCCCCCGGACCGCGCTACCTCGCCCTATCGGTCAGCGACAGCGCAGAGGATGTCGTCGGCGTGATCCGCGCCGGAGCCCGCGGCTACATCACCAAGGGCTCGTCGGGCGCTGACGTCTCAGCGGCGGTGCGCGCCGTCGCGGGCGGCGACGCGGTGTTCAGCCCCCGGCTGGCCGGCTTCGTGCTGGACGCCTTCGGCGCCGTGGCCGGCGAGAAAGCCGCCAGCGCAGAAGAGTTGGATCGCCTCAGCGCTCGCGAGCAGGAGGTCATGCGCCTCATCGCCCGCGGCTACGCCTACAAGGAAGTCGCGTCAGAGCTCTTCATCTCGATCAAGACCGTCGAGACCCACGTCTCTGCGGTGCTGCGCAAGCTGCAGCTCTCGTCGCGCCACGAGCTCACGGCCTGGGCGCTGGAGCGCAAGCTGCTCTAGGCGCTGCGCGCCGCCCGCGCCCCGCGCTCCGCGCCGCCCGCGTCAGCTGAGGTTGGTCAAACTCCCCTCTGCGATGGCGCTCTAGGGGACTTTGACCAACCTCAGTCGGCATGGCGCCGCGAGGAGATCACCACGAGGATCCTCTCGACGAGTTCGACTCCATCCTTCAGATCATCCGCGTTGACGTGCATTGTGTGCCAGCCCACCGTTGCGAGAATCTCGCGCTTGGTCATGTCTTTGCGCCACTGTCCGGGGTCGCGGTGATAGTCGCTCTGGTACTCAATGGCGAGCTTCCACGTGGGCAGTGCAAGGTCGGCACGAAATCGCCTGCCGCGCACCGTTATCCGCAGGTTGGCCACCAACCCGGTGATGCCCGCGAGGGCAAGGATCACCCGCAGGCGCGACTCTTGAGGGGATTCCGACCGATCGCTGAGCAGGACGAGCGCAGACTCGAGGTGCCGTCGTCCTCGCCGGCCCGGGTACCGCGCCACGGCATCCCTCAGGTCGGCTATCGAGCAGAGGGGCAGCTCCCACGCAACCAGATAGTCGCCAGCTGCCACGAGGTCGTGCAGCGACAGAACGGCTGCAAGCTCGCACCAGACGCGGGTTGGGGAGGCCACTCGCATCCCTCGCCACATGCGGGCATCATCCCCCATGAGCTGGACCTTGTGGCCGCGAACGCCTCGACCCGCTGGGGCAAAAGCTGGAGCTTCTACCGCGACGTGAATGGTCGTGGTCTGTTCGAGTGCGAGCGGCAGCGGGAGACCCATGAGCTGCGCTGCCGTGATCGAGTTGAAGAACGACTCGCGCGGCATCTTCGTTGCGTAGGCCCGGCAGCGGGCCGTGAGATCGAAGGCGATGGCAGTTGGATGACGCACCCCGTGAAAAGGACGCATGAGGTCTCGACCATCCACGCGCCGTTTGCCAAGGCCGAGAGTCAGCGCGTGCGCACGAGTAAAGGGTCTGCGGTCGAGCGGATCAGGGAGCGGGATGCGTGGATGCACCCCCGTAGGATGCCGCGCGCGAGCACAGCAGAACACTGAGGTTGGCCAAACTCCCCTTTGCGCATGCTGGGGAGGGGAAGTTGACCAACCTCAGCGCAACGGGCTACACCGCGAAGAGCTCCTGCAGGCGCGCCACACCCTCCGCGAGCGCCTCGTCGCCGAGGGCGTACGAGAGACGGATGAACCCCGACGGCCCGAAAGCCTCGCCAGGAACAACGGCGACCTCCGCCTTCTCGAGAATGAAGTCGGCGAGCTCGAGAGACGAGCCGATACCGAGTCGAGCCATCAGACCAGTCACGTCCGGGTAGACGTAGAACGCGCCCTGCGGCGTCGGGCAGTGGATTCCGTCGATCGCGTTGAGCCCGGCGACGATGGCCTTCCGACGGCGGTCGAATGCCTGGCGCATGGCCTCCACAGAATCCTGCGGGCCGTTGAGAGCCGCGATGGCGGCACGCTGCGAGATGTTCGACACGTTCGACGAGAGGTGCGATTGCAGGTTGCCGGCGGCCTTGATGGCGTCGGCGGGGCCGATCATCCAGCCGAGGCGCCATCCGGTCATGGCGTAGGTCTTGGCGACGCCGTTGACGAGAATCGTCGTGTCGGCGAGAGCCGGAACGGCCTCGACGATCGACACAGCGCGCACTCCGTCGTAGACGAGGTTCTGGTAAATCTCGTCGGTGATGACCCAGATGCCGTGCGAGAGCGCCCACTCGCCGATGGCGGTGGTCTGCTCCAATGAGTAGACCGAGCCCGTCGGGTTCGAGGGTGAAACAAACAACAGAACCTTGGTGCGGGATGTGCGCGCGGCCTCGAGCTGCGAAACAGTCACGAGGTAGTTCTGCTCAGACCCGGCGAACACCTCCACCGGAACACCGCCAGCGAGCTTGATGGCCTCGGGGTAGGTGGTCCAGTATGGGGCCGGCAGCAGCACCTCATCCCCGTCACCGACGATGGTCGCGAAGGACTGGTACACCGCCTGCTTGCCGCCGTTGGTGACAATCACCTGCGACGGGTCGACCGCGAGGCCGCTGTCGCGCAGAGTCTTGTCGGCGATCGCCTGGCGCAGCTCGGGCAGGCCGGCGGCGGGGGTGTAGCGATAGTTCTTCGGGTCGAGCACGGCGGCAGAGGCGGCCTCGACGATGTGGGCGGGGGTCGCGAAGTCCGGCTCGCCCGCGGCATAGCTGATGACTGGGCGCCCGGCGGCCTGCAGGGCCTTGGCCTTGGCATCCACCTTGAGTGTTGCCGATTCGGCGATGGCGGCGATGCGGGGCGATATTCTGGAGCTCATAGGAATCAGCTTAAGGCTCGTCTTTGGATGGCTCGCGCGAATGCCTTACACTCTCCTAGGTGGTTGAAAAACCCCATGCTTCGTCATGCCAACTTTTAGAAGAACCGCATGCATAGGGCGGTGGCTCAATTGGTAGAGCAGCGGTCTCCAAAACCGCAGGTTGCAGGTTCGAGTCCTGTCCGCCCTGCAAGTCCGGCACATTCGGTGCTGGCAGGCCAGAACGACTAACAAGTCGGAAGGTAGTGGAAGTGGCAAAGAAGACCATCGACGAGAACCCCTCTGAGGACATCGTCGCCAACGCCCGCAAGGAGCGCGCCCAGAAGCGTGGTCCCCTCGGGCGCTTCGGCCTGTTCATCCGCCAGGTGATCGCGGAGCTGCGCAAGGTCGTTACCCCGACCCGCCGCGAGCTCTTCACCTACACGCTCGTCGTTCTCGTCTTCGTCGTCATCATGATGGCGCTGGTCGGAGGCCTTGACTGGATCAACGCCTTCGTCGTGAACTTCGTGTTCGGCGATCCGGCTACTTCCTAACGCACCGACCCATACGAAAAGAGCATTGACACGTGACTGAGAACCACCGCGACGACATCGACCTCGCGACGGCAGCAGAGCAGTCCTCCGAGGAGGACGAGGCCCAGGAGGGCAACTCGCTGGCCGGCGACGAGAAGGCGGTCGAATCGGCTGAGCACGAGGCGCTTCACATCGAGGGCGAGTCAGACGACGAGGACATCGCGGCCCTGCTTGCCGCGCTCGACGCCGCATCCGACCCCGAGGCCGACGCTATCGTCGACGACGCACTCGACATCGACTCCGCGGACGAAGCGGATGCGTCTGTCGCCGCCGCCGAGGACGAGGCCGAGATCGAGGCCGAAGAAGAGGCCGCTGAAGAGCCAGAGGTCACCCCGTACGACGGCCCTGAGCCCGACGCCGGCGATGAGCCCGAGGTTGAGGTCGACCCCTACGAGGCGTTCCGCGCCGAACTGAAGTCGAAGCCGGGCAAGTGGTACGTCATCCACTCCTATGCGGGCTTCGAGCGCCGCGTCGAGCAGAACATCACGAACCGCAAGGTCTCCATGTCGATGGAGGACTACGTCTTCGAGGTGCAGGTGCCGATGGAAGACGTCGTCGAGATCAAGAACGGACAGCGCAAGCTCGTCACCCGCGTGCGCATTCCCGGATACGTGCTCGTGCGCATGGACCTCAACGAAGACAGCTGGTCGGTCGTTCGCCACACCCCCGGTGTGACCGGATTCGTCGGCAACAGCCACAACCCCACCCCCCTGCGTTTCGAGGAGGCCTTCAACATGCTGAAGAGCCTCGTGCAGATCGTCGAGGCCCCGTCGGCCAAGGGCGCCACCGGCGGCAAGGGCAAGGCTGCCGTTCGCGCGATTCCCGCCGAGATCGACTTCGAGGTCGGCGAGACCATCACGATCAAGGAGGGCTCGTTCGCGGGTCTGCCCGGATCCATCAGCGAGATCAAGCCCGAGAGCGGCAAGCTCACCGTGCTCGTCTCGCTGTTCGAGCGCGAGACGCCGGTCGAGCTGTCGTTCGACCAGGTCACCAAGCTCTAGCTTTCGCTTTACAGAACGCGCGTCACTTCGGTGGCGCGCGTTCTGCGTTTAACGGCCAAACAGGTCGAGCGTGACTCCTTCGAGTAGCGCCCCTGGTTCTAAGCCAAGCGCGAAGGCGATCCGCACCAAAGACTGAACGCTGGGCATCGCTCGCCCGTTCTCATAGGCGCGGATGTTGGATGAGTCGATCCCACTGATCGCCGCCAGCTCGTCCTGCGTGAGGGCGATCTTCAGGCGCCCGCCCGCGATGCGCTGCCCGATGTGGGCGGCTGCAGCGGAGGCGACTCTAGGCACCCCCTTAGCCTCATTGTGCCCGGGCGGTCGTGCCAGTGCTCAAGTAACCGGGTACTTGTACACTCGGGAAGGTGTCGACCCCGATTGAGCCGCCTGAGAAGCTCGTCAAATCGCGCCAGCGGGTGGCAGATCACGGGGAAGTCTTCACACCGCTCTGGTTGGTGAACGACATGCTCGACCTGGTCAAGGGCGAGACGGAGCGCATCGACTCGCGTTTTCTCGAGCCAGCCTGCGGGTCTGGCAACTTCCTCGTACCAGTGCTCGAACGCAAGCTCGCCGCGGTGCAAGCGCGCTACGGCAGCAGTGATTTCGAGCGCCGGCACTTCGCCCTGTTCGGGCTCATGTGCGTCTACGGCATCGAGCTGCTCGCCGACAATGTTGCCGAGTGCCGCGCACGACTGCTCGCGACCTTCACTCGCTTTCTCAAAGGCGCTCCGGATGAGTGGGGCAGCGCCGCCGAGTACGTGCTTGCGTTCAACATCGTGCAGGGCGACGCCCTGACCATGACCGGGTCTGATGGCGAGCACATCACTTTCCCGGAGTGGGGCTACCTCGGGCGGGGCAAGTACCAGCGTCGCGACTTTCGCTTCGATGACCTGACGCAGCGATCCAATGCCGACATCGGACTGTTCACGCACTTCGAGGAGCACGACGTCTTCGTGCCGGTACGCACCTTCCCCGCGATGACCGTGCAGGAACTCGCCGCGTGACTGCAGAGAAGGCGACGTTCGCACTCGCCAGTCACAACCCCGACGTGCTCACCTGCATCGCGAACCTCTCTAACGACGAGGTATTTACCCCGCCGGAGTTCGCCAATCGCATGCTCGACACCCTGGAGCTTGCGTGGGCTGAGTCCAATGACGGCGCCTCGATCTGGGTTGACCCGAATGTGACGTTCCTCGATCCGTTTACCAAGTCAGGGGTCTTTCTGAGGGAGATCACCGCGCGACTGACCGCGGGCCTTGCGGACAAGATTCCCGATCTGCAAGAGCGTGTCGATCACATCCTGACGAAGCAGGTCTTCGGCATCGGCATCACCACGTTGACGAGCCTGCTCGCGCGCCGCAGCGTCTACTGCTCGAAGAATGCGGATGGACCGCACTCGATCGCGAAGTCGTTCGACCGCGACTGGGGCAACATCTGGTTCGAGCGCACGGAGCACACCTGGGCGGGTGAGAAGTGCGCGTACTGCGGGGCGGGCAGGGCGGCGTACGAGCGCCCGGGTGATTTTGAGTCCCACGCCTACGCATTCATCCACGCATCCGACATCTCGAGTCGGATCGCACAGCTGTTCGGAGCAGACATGCAGTTCGACGTCATCATCGGCAACCCGCCATATCAATTGAGCGACGGCGGCAATAATGCGAGTGCGATGCCCATCTATCAGCTCTTCGCCGAACAGGCGAAAGCGCTCGAGCCTCGGTTTCTCAGTCTGGTAATTCCTGCTCGCTGGTACGCAGGCGGCAAAGGTCTGGACGCGTTCCGCCAGAGCATGCTCGGGGATCAGCGCGTTCGAGAGCTCCACGACTTCTTTACGGCAGATGAGGTATTTCCTGGGGTCGATCTCTCGGGTGGAATCTGCTACTTCCTATGGGCCCGCGACAATCCCGGCCCGACCCGAGTGACCTCTCATCGCAACGGGGAGATCAGTGTTCTCGACCGCCCGATTCTCTCCGATGAGAATGGCACGTTCGTGCGATTCAACGAAGGGGTGAAGATTCTCGAGAAGGTGCGTCGACTGGGTGAGGCACGTTTCGCCGACGGGGTGAGCGCAAGAAAACCATTTGGGATTCCAACCAACGTCAAGGTGAGCCAAACTGCGGCAGCGGGGAGTGTCAAGATCTTTGCCTACCCGGCCAACGGGTACGTGGCAGAGAGCGTGATCGAGAAGAATCGCGACCTCGTGGAGCGAACAAAGGTGCTTATCTCCTATGTCTATGGAGAGCGCGGCAACTTTCCTTATCTGGTGATCGGCAAGCCGTTCCTTGGTCCGGCGGGCACGTGCTGCTCGGAGACCTACTTGGTGGCAAGAGACTGCGATTCCGAGAACGAAGCAAGAAACGTGATGTCATACATGAGAACCCGCTTCTTCCGGTTCCTCATCCTTCTCGCCAAAAATACGCAGCACGCCACGAGCAAGGTCTACGGATTCGTACCTGACCAGTCATTCTCCGAGCCGTGGACGGATGAAGCGCTCTACGAGAAGTACGGCATCACCGAGGAGGAGGTCGCCTTCATCGAGAGCATGGTGCGCCCGATGGAGCCGACCGATGCCTAAAACGGACGAACAGCTGTTCGTCCCCAAGCCTGCTTCCCGCCTCCGTATCTACGCGTACTCGATCGCTGACGACGCGCACGCCGGGCAGCTCAAGGTCGGCCAGACCACACAGGATGTGAAGACCCGCGTCGCGCAGCAACTCAAGACCGCGGCGATCAAGAACTTCGAGATCCACCTCGACGAGCTCGCTGATCGGCCGAATGGAACCGTGTTCAGCGACCACGATGTGCGTCGCCGCCTCAAAGACAAAGGCTTTCTCAACCCTGACCTCGAGTGGATGATCTGCACCGTCGACGACGTCAAGACGGCGATCAAAGAGCTGCGCGATGGCATCTCCTATTCGGGTACTCACCACCTCGAATTTGCGATGCGCACCGAACAGCAGGCCGCTGTCGACAAGACCCTCGACTACTTCCAGTCGATCAAATCGCAAGACAGCGACGCCGTTCCCGAGTTTCTGTGGAACGCGAAGATGCGCTTCGGCAAGACTTTTACCGCCTACCAGCTGGCGAAGAAGCTTGACGCGAAGCGGGTGCTCGTCATGACCTTCAAGCCGGCGGTCGAGGATGCCTGGCGGGCCGACCTCGAGTCGCACGTCGACTTCGACGGCTGGCAGTACATGTCGCGCACGAGCGGGGTGACACCAGAGACCGTCGAGGCCGACAGCCCACTGGTCTACTTCGGGTCGTTCCAGGATCTGCTCGGGCGAGACGCCGCGGGCAACTTCAAACCGAAGCACCAGTGGCTGACCGACATCTCGTGGGATCTGGTCATCTTCGACGAGTACCACTTCGGCGCCTGGCGCGACACCGCCAAAGAGCTTTTCGAGGGTGAGGATGACGCCGCCAAGAAGAAGGAAACCGAGGCGGAATTCGGCGCAGCCCTCGAGACCTTCGCCGAGGAGCTCGAAGAATACGGCAGCGACGAGGACGCCTTCGTGCCCATCCACGCCAACGCCTACCTCTACCTCTCGGGCACCCCCTTCAAGGCGCTCGCCACGGGTCGCTTCATTGAGGAGCAGATCTTCAACTGGACCTACACCGACGAGCAGCGCGCCAAGGCGCAGTTTTCTGAGCAGTACCCCGACAAGAAGAACCCCTACGCGGGCCTGCCCGAGATGCGCCTCTTCACCTACCAGATGCCCGAGGAACTCACGGCGATCGCGTCGCAGGGGGAGTTCGACGAGTTCGACCTCAATGCCTTCTTCGAGGCGAAGGGCGCGGGGGCGCAGGCCGAGTTCGTGCACAAGGATGACGTGCAGAAATGGCTCGACATCATCCGCGGTTCGTACGCGCCGACGCAGGTCGACGCACTCAAGGCGGGGACGCGGCCGCCGTTCCCCTACTCCGACAGTCGCCTGCTGCCGTATCTGCAGCACTCCATCTGGATGCTGCCGCGCACGGCATCCTGCGCGGCAATGGTCAACCTGCTCGGCGAGAAGCACAACGTCTTCTGGCACGACTACACGGTCGTCAACGTCTCTGCACCCGGGGTCGGCGTCGGGCTCGACGCGCTTCCGCCGGTTCGCGAGGCGATCGGCTCCGGCCACGACTCCAAGACGATCACGCTGACCGTCGGCAAGCTCACCACCGGTGTGACCGTGAAGCAATGGTCGTCGATTCTCATGCTGCGCAACCTCAAGGCGCCCGAGACCTACTTTCAGGCGGCCTTTCGGGTGCAGTCGCCGTGGACGATCACCAACCCCAACGGCGACGACCCGAACGCCGAAGAAGTCATCAAGCCCGTCTGCTTCGTTTTCGACTTCGCACCGACTCGCGCGCTGCGGCAGATCGCGGAATATGGCGCGGGCCTCTCACCAGAGACGCAGAACCCTGAAAAGGCCGTCGAAGAGCTGGTGAAGTTCTTGCCCGTGCTCGCCTACGACGGCTCGAACATGACCCAAGTGGATGCCGGCGGAATCCTCGATATTGCTCTCGCCGGAACCTCGGCCACCCTCCTCGCCCGCAAGTGGGAGTCTGCGGTGCTCGTCAACGTGGACAACGAAACGCTGCGCAAGATCATGAGCTCGGAGGCCGCGATGGCGGCGGTCATGAACATCGAGGGGTTCCGCGCGCTCGGCTCGAGCGTCTTCGAGACAGTCGTGAACAAGTCGGAGTCGGTGCGCGACACCAAGAAGGAGAAGGGCGACGACATCTCGCCCGCGGAGAAGAAGCAGCTCAGCGACGAGGAGAAGGAGTACAAGTCGAACCGCAAGAAGATCCAAGAGAAGCTGATCAAGTTCGCCACGCGCATCCCCGCCTTCATGTACCTCACCGACTACCGGGAGCACACCCTGCGCGACGTGATCACGAAGATCGAACCCGACCTCTTCAAGACGGTCACTGGTCTCACCGTCGACGACTTCGAGCTGCTTGTCTCGCTGGGCGTCTTCAACGCATCGCACATGAACCAGGCGGTATTCGCCTTTCGTCGGTACGAGGATGCCTCGCTCTCGTACACCGGCATCGAGTCGCACGAGGGGCTGCGCCACTACGGGTTGTACGACACTGTCGTGGCGGTTGAGCAGTGACACAGTCTGTCTTCGGTGGTACATTCGCCCCGTGCTCGCCTCTCGCGCTCGCTATTACGTCACCGAGACTGACGAGGTAGCGCGCGCGCTCGACGCCGCAGAGCGGCGGTGGCCCGGGGAGCCGCGATCACGGCTCATCGTGCGCCTCGTGACGGAGAACGGCGAGTTCATTCGCAGACTGAATGAGGCTGAGGCCGCACGTCGTCTCGCGGCAGTCGAGGCGATTGCTGGCACCTTTCCGGGGATATCCGATCCGAGCTTTCTCAAAGAGCTGCGAGACGAGTGGCCGGACTGACCTTCGCGTCATTCTGCATAGTCGTGTAACCTAGACAAGTTGTGCCAGCGCTTTCGCGCGCCTGCACGACCATCCACCGCATCCAACCGGATGGCGGGAGAGCCGTAAGGCTCGATAGAAAAGGAAAAACAATGGCACCGAAAAAGAAGGTCACAGGTCTGATTAAGCTTCAGATCCAGGCCGGCGCCGCCAACCCCGCCCCGCCCATCGGCCCGGCGCTCGGTCAGCACGGCGTTAACATCATGGAGTTCTGCAAGGCCTACAACGCGGCGACCGAAGCCCAGCGTGGCAACGTCATCCCGGTTGAGATCACCGTCTACGAGGACCGCTCGTTCACGTTCATTCTCAAGACCCCGCCGGCCGCAGAGCTCATCAAGAAGGCCGCTGGCGTGGCGAAGGGGTCGTCGACTCCTCACACCGTCAAGGTTGCCCGCCTCACGCAGGACCAGGTTCGCTCCATCGCCGAGCAGAAGATGGTTGACCTCAACGCCAACGACGTTGAGGGTGCAATGAAGATCATCGCGGGCACCGCTCGCTCCATGGGAATCACGGTGGACGCATAATGGGTAAGAACTCCAAGGCATACAAGGCCGCCGCAGAGAAGATCGAAGAGGGCAAGTTCTACACGCCCACCGAGGCTGTCTCTGTCGCTCGCACCACCGGATCCGCCAAGTTTGACTCGACCGTTGAGGTCGCGCTGAAGCTTGGTGTTGACCCCCGCAAGGCAGACCAGATGGTTCGCGGAACCGTCATCCTGCCGCACGGCACGGGCAAGACCGCCCGCGTCATCGTGTTCGCAACCGGCCCTGCCGCAGAGGCTGCACTCGCAGCTGGCGCGGACGAGGTCGGCGGCGTCGAGCTCATCGAGAAGGTCGCCGCGGGCTACACCGCCTTCGACTCCGCCGTCTCGACCCCCGAGCTCATGGGCCAGGTTGGCCGTCTCGGAAAGGTGCTGGGCCCGCGTGGCCTCATGCCGAACCCGAAGACCGGCACCGTCACCATGGACACCGCCAAGGCTGTCTCTGACATCAAGGGCGGCAAGATCGAGTTCCGCGTCGACAAGCACGCCAACGTGCACTTCGTCGCAGGCAAGGCCTCGTTCACCGAGGAGCAGCTCGCTGAGAACATCAAGGCTGCCCTTGATGAGATCGTGCGCTCCAAGCCGTCGAGCTCGAAGGGCCGCTACATCACCAAGGGCACCGTTTCGACGACCTTTGGCCCGGGCATCCCGCTCGACATCAACGCACTGGTCTAACCAGAAGTTACAGTAAGAGGGGTCCGCGCAAGCGGGCCCCTCTTCTGTTTTCGGAGCACCAATGATTCGCCTTGCCACCAGCGCCGACGCTGCACAGCTCGCCGAGCTTGCCGCCGCCACGTTTCCGCTGGCGTGCCCTCCCGGCAACACGGCCGACGACATCCAAGCCTTCATTGATGGCCACCTGCTCGAGCCGCACTTCGCCGCCTACCTCGCCGACCCGGCCAAGACGATTCTCGCGGCCGACGATTTTCAGGGCTACACCCTCACCGTTTTCACCGAGCCAACAGACCCGGATGTGCTGGCCGCCATCACTACGCGACCAACCGCCGAGCTGAGCAAGTGCTACGTGCGCGCCGGCAACCACGGCACCGGTCTCGCGACGGAGCTCATGCAGGCCACCCTCGACCTCGCGCGGTCGCGGGGTGCGTCCGCGGTCTGGCTCGGGGTCAACGAACACAATGCCAAGGCGAACCGCTTCTACGAGAAGCACGGCTTCGCGGTTGTCGGCACCAAGCACTTCACCCTCGGAGAGAAGATCGAAGACGACTTCGTGCGAGAGTTGCTGCTGTGAACTCCGACGGCACGATTCGCCTCGCTGGCCGAGGGGATGCCGTCATGCTGCACCTTCTAGCCGCGGCAACCTTTCCGCTGGCCTGCGCCCCCGGCACCCCGGCGGATGACATTGCCGCCCACGTCGCAGAGAACCTCTCGGTGGAACGCTTCAAGGAGCGCCTGGAGTCGGACCGTCGAACCCTGTTCATCGCCGAGGTTGGCAGCACGCCCGCTGGCTACGCAATGATCAGCCACAGCACGGCGATTCCCGATGAGATCACGGCCATGCTCACGCACAGCCCGAGCTTCGAGCTGAGCAAGTTCTACCTGCTGGCGGGGCGCCATGGCTCCGGACTCGCGAACAAGCTCATGGATGCGGCGCTGGATGCGGCGCGCGATCGCGGGGCGGCATCCGTCTGGCTGGGCGCTGACCCGGTCAACTCGCGGGCCAACAGTTTCTACGATCGCTACGGATTCGAGCGGCGAGGCATTAAGAAGTTCCGCATCGGTTCGGGCTGGGCCGACGACGTCATTCGCGAGCTGGTGCTCTAAACGTCGCTGACGGTGAGCACGATCTTGCCGCGGGTGTGGCCGGTCTCGAGGGCGCGGTGGGCGTCGGCGGCATCCTCGAGGGGAAACACCTTGTCGACGAAGACGCGCACGTCGCCCGACTCGAGCAGGCGCGAGATGACGGCGAGGGTGGTTCCGTCGGCCGAGACCTTGTAGTGCGACGACCGCACTCCCGCGGCGGTGGCCTCGTCGACGAGGGTGTCGAAGCTGCCGCTCGGGGCGTTGACGATGAGTCCGCCGGGGCGCAGCACTGCGAGAGAGCGGCTGCCCGTCTCGTCGTGCACGTTGCCGATGAGGTCGATGACGACATCCACCTCGGTGACGACATCTTCGAAGCGGGTGGTCGTGTAGTCGATGACCTCGTTGGCGCCGAGCTCGGTGAGCCAGCCGAGGTTGCGGGTCGAGCCAGTTGCGATGACCCAGGCTCCGAAGAAGCGGGCGAACTGAATAGCGAAGTGGCCGACCCCGCCAGCACCGGCATGGATCAGGATGCGCTGCCCCTCGTGCGCCTTCGCCAGCTCGACGACCATGCCCCATGCGGTGAGTGCGGCGAGCGGCACGGCCGCGGCCTCGACGTGCGAGAGTGCTTTCGGCTTGCGGGCGAGGCTCATGGCCGGCACGGTAACGAACTCTGCGTAGCTGCCGCTGTAGCGCGGCACCGCCGACATGCCGTAAACCTCGTCGCCCGGCTTGATCGGGTGGCCCTCGTAGGGCGATGACACGACGATGCCGCTGAAGTCGTTGCCGAGAACGGCCGGGTAGTCGAGAAAGCTGCTCACGCCGCGGCCGCCACGGGTCTTAGCGTCGATCGGGTTCACGCCAGCGGCGATGACCTTGACGAGAAACTCCGAGTTGGCCGCTGCCGGCTGCTCGATCTCGCTGACGTTCAAGACGTCTGGTTCGCCCGTGCTCTCAATGACGACGGCTCGCATCGTGCTCATTCCAGTGGCCTCCCCGCCGTGTACACCCCAGTAAAGGGGGTCAATGAGTCGGCGTTGTTACGGCCGTGTCACTGTGCTGCAAACTATGGTTTCACTGTGTCTGCCGAGAATCCACCAACCTCCAATCCGCGTGTTCGAGTCACCGATGTTCGGCTGCTGAGTGACAACTGGTACCGCCTGCACGCGACCACCTTCGACTATCTCGGTGACGACGGCGAGTGGTCGACGCAGCGCCGCGAGACCTACGACCGCGGCAACGGGGCCACGATTTTGCTCTACAACGTCGCTCAGCGCACGGTTCTGCTGACGTCGCAGTTTCGGTATCCGACGTACATCAACGGCAATCCGGATGGCCTGCTCATCGAAACCGCCGCCGGACTTCTCGATGACGACGACCCCGAAACCGCGATTCGCCGCGAGGCCATCGAAGAGACCGGACACCGCGTCGGCGAGGTCGAGCACGTCTTCGACGTCTACATGAGCCCCGGCTCTGTGACAGAGAAGCTGCACTTCTTCGCGGCCCCGTACGACGCGCTCACCCGCGAGCACGACGGCGGCGGGCTCGCTCACGAGGGCGAGGAGATCGGCGTGCTCGAGCTCGATATCGATGAGGCCATCGCGCAGATCGGCACGCAGATCGTCGACGCGAAGACCATCATGCTGCTGCAGTGGGCGGTGCTGCGCGGGCCCTTCCGCTAAGGCTGCGGCCGCAGCCCAGCCAGATTGGGCAGGGGAGACCACGTGCCTAGTTGCGGGTAGTCGATGGTCACACCAGCGACGCCGTACGGACCGAGAGCCAGGGCCCAGTCGATTGCCGCCGGCAGCGGAATGCTGAACAACGGCACGGGATCATCGCCAGAGACGAGCCCACTACCTCTGGCCGTCTGCTGCGCACGAGTCGCACTGCTGAAGATGCAGAGCATCTGGCCAGCGTCGGCCGCTATCGCATAGGGCCGTGGATTCTCGGATGTGCCGCGGTTGATGAAGAACCACTGCTCGAGAGCCGCCACAGCCTGCCAGAGCCTGATCTGCGCGCCGATGTCGCTGGGCGCGGCACCGACCGCCGCGTCGAGCCGGTCGAGCTCGGCAAGCACCGCATCAGAGGGGTCGTTCATGGGCGCCTCATCAGCTCGAGCAGGCGGTTAGCCAGCTGCACGAGAACGTGGATCTCGTTGTCGTCGCGCTCGATCCACTTCATCTGCGGCTCTGGATCGACTGGCACGAACCCGTCGTGGCGCTCCCAGACGAGCAAGGTGCGCTCCGCCCCGAGTACGTACTGCTGCCACCAGATCTGCCGAAGATAGGAGCGGGGGATGCTGCGCCAGACCGAGCTGGTCGTCTTGATTTCTGAGGTGACGAGGGCGCCATCCACGATGCCTACGCCGTCCGGCGTGGCAAGGTGCAGCTTCTCGCCGTCCGCGTGGAACAACGCGGAGCTCGGCTCGATGCGGTGCTCGGCGCGAACCCAGCGCGCGATCTCCGGCTCGCGGGCGCGGCCGTGATCGGTGAACGCGTTGCCTCCGAAGCCGGTGCCCATGATCTTGTCGAGGGCGACCGCGTTGAGTGACTTGGCGCTTGAGAGTCTGGCGACATCCGTTGCGGTTACCCCGCGGCTGCGTGCGCGCAGCCAGGCGACGCGATCGGTCGAATCGGCGAGAATGCGCGCGGTGTGCGGCACGGGGGGCTCATCGAAGAACGAGAGCGTCGGCTGCACAAGGGTCACGCCTCTATTGTCTCCCCGACACCGGCTATTGCCGTGAGGTTGGGCAAATTCCCCTTGCTGGCAGGCTGGAAGGTGGATTCGACCACCCTCAACGAAAGAGGGCGCCTAGCCCGCCATCGCGTCGATGTTCTCGGGGCTGAGTGCGTGGTGGATCGCCAGCATGCTCGCGCCGAGCACCGCGGCGTTGGCGCCAGCGGTCGACTGCACGATCGAGAGGTGGCCGGTCGCGAGCGGCATGGACCGCGTGTAGACGATCTCGCGCACGCCGGCGATGAGGTGCTCGCCGGCCTGCGCCATCGAGCCGCCGATTGCGATGACGGAGGGGTTCATCAGGCTGACGCAGGCCGTGAGCACTTCGCCGATGTCGCGTCCCGCCTGTCGCACCGCCTGAATCGCATCAAGGTTGCCGATCTTGACGAGGTCGATGACATCTTGCGAGGTCTCTGCCGCGAGGCCGCTCTTGCGCAGCTCTGTGGCGATGGCCGGCCCAGAGGCGAGTGCCTCGAGGCAGCCGCGGTTGCCGCAGTGGCAGGGCACGCCCGCGCCGCGGGGAATCTGCACGTGGCCGATGTCGCCGGCGATGCCCTGTGCGCCGCGCTGCAGACGTCCGCTCGAGATGACGCCAGAGCCGATGCCGGTCGCGACCTTAACGAAGATCATGTGCTCGGTGGCCGGCCAGCCGTAGGCCTGCTCGCCGAGCGCCATGATGTTGACGTCGTTGTCGACGAGCACAGGCACCTCGAGGTGCTGCTGCACGAAGCGCGGCACGTCGAAATTGTGCCACCCGGGCATGATCGGCGGGTTGATCGGCATGCCGGTGCTGTGCTCGACCGGGCCGGGCAGGCCGATGCCGATCGCGATGACGTCGCTCTGCTCGCGGCCGAGGCCCTCAAGCAGGCCGCGGCCGGTTTCGATCATCCAGGTGAGCACTGACTCCGGCCCGTCGGCGATGTCGCGACGCCCCGACTGCTCGGCGAGCGTCGTGCCGGTGAGGTCGGTAACGGCGATGGTGGCGTGGGTTGCCCCGAGGTCGGCGGCGAGCACGACCTTCGCACTCGGGTTGAGGGCGAACTGGCTGGATGGCCGCCCACCCGTCGACTGCGCGTCACCCACCGGGCTGACGAGCCCCAATTCCATGAGGGAGTCAACGCGAAGTGCGATGGTGGAGCGCGCCAGACCGGTCAACTTTGCGAGCTCTGCGCGGGTGCGCGGCTGCCCGTCGCGCAGAAGTTGGAAGAGCTCGCTCGCTCCGGAGGTTCCGAGTGCCGATTCGCGGCTGACATCGACCATGTCGACAAGTGTAGGCGTGCAAGGCCGCGCAGCTTTTGCTCGCGCGGTGATAAAAGTGCCGGCCCAGCTGGTTCATAGAAATCTCATAGGAGCGCGCGGATACTGGAGCCATGACGATTCCCTCGCAGCACCGATCAGCCGTAGCGCCGCAACCGCGGCTCACGCGCATCGACGGCACCCCTATTCGTGCCGTGGTCGTCGACGACGAGGACTCGCTCACCGACCTGCTTTCGATGGCTCTGCGCTACGAGGGATGGGATGTTCGCGTCGCCCCCGACGGCCAGAAGGCCCTCGCCATCACCCGCGAGTTTCGCCCCGACGTGATCGTGCTCGACATTATGCTTCCCGACATTGACGGCATGCAGGTGCTCAGCCGACTGCGGGCGGACAACGTGCAGACCCCCGTGCTCTTTCTCACGGCCAAGGATGCCCTCGACGACCGCATCGCCGGCCTCACCATCGGCGGCGACGACTACGTGACGAAGCCCTTCAGCCTCGAGGAGCTCGTTGCGCGGCTGCGCGGACTCATTCGCCGCAGCACGCTCAGCTCTCTCGATGCCGAGAGCTCGTTCATCGCGGTTGGAGATCTCACCCTCGATGAGGACAGCTATGAGGTGCGGCGCGGCGACATCCCCATCGATCTGACGGCGACGGAGTTCGAGCTGCTGCGGTTCATGATGCGCAACCCGCGCCGTGTGCTCGGCAAGAGCCAGATTCTCGACCGGGTGTGGAAGTACGACTTCGGTGGCAAGTCGAGCATTGTCGAGCTCTACATTTCATACCTGCGCAAGAAGATCGACAGCCTCGGCCCGCGCATGATTCACACGGTGCACGGCGTCGGCTACGTGCTCAAGCCGGGGGAGTGATGGGCCGCCCCTGGACTCTGCGCCGCCGGCTCGTGCTCGGCATCGTCGCCCTGCTCGCCGCCGTCAGCGTGATCATCGGCGCCGTCTCTGTGGTTCTGCTGCGCGACTACCTCGTCGACAAACTCGACCAGCAGATCATCGAGGCGACGTCACGCGCGCAGCATGTCATCGATCAGCCGATGGGTGCGTCGCAGCCGGGCGGCTTCCTTCCCCTCGCGGGACTGCAGCCAGGGGCGATCGGCGCCTACATCACGGATTCCACGATCGAAGGCGCGATCCTCACCGACCGGGTGAGCGGCGACATGCTCGGAACGACCGTGCTCAGCGCTGCCGAGGCGGATGCCCTGCGCAACGTGCCCGTCGATGGCACCGCGGTCACCGTCGATCTTGGCGACCTCGGTGAGTATCGGGTCGCGGCCGCAGTGACGCGCACCGGTTCGACCGCGCTCGTCGGGCTTCCGCTGGCCCCCGTCGACGCGACCGTTGCGCAGCTCGTCGTCGTCATCGGCCTTGTCACCGCGAGCGGCCTGCTCGTTGCCGCGCTCGTCGGCACGGCGGTCGTGCGACTCGCCCTGCGCCCGCTGGATCGCGTCGTGGCGACCGCGTCGCACGTCGCCGAGCTTCCACTCGAGCGGGGCGAGGTCGCCCTCGCGGTGCGCGTCGCCGACGAAGACTCCGACCCGAGCACGGAGGTCGGCCGCGTTGGGGCCGCAATCAATCGGATGCTGGGGCATGTCGCATCCGCCCTGTCCGCTCGCGAGGCGAGCGAGAGAAAGGTGCGCACCTTCGTTGCCGACGCCAGCCACGAGCTGCGAACTCCGCTCGCGTCGATCCGGGGATACAGCGAACTCACCCGCCGCGGGGGCCACGAGCTGCCCGCTGATGTTGTGCACGCCCTCGCTCGCATCGAATCGGAGTCGGTACGCATGACTTCGCTGGTCGAGGACCTGCTGCTGCTCGCCCGCCTCGACGATGGCCGCAGCCTCGAAGAGCAGCCCGTCGACCTCAGCGCGCTGCTCGTCGACGCCATCAGTGACGCGAGGGCCGCGGGCCAGCAGCACGAGTGGAGTCTCGACCTGCCCGATGAACCCGTCGTGGTGCGGGGTGACTCCGCTCGCCTGCACCAGGTGGTCGCCAATCTGCTCGCCAACGCGCGCACCCACACGCCGGCCGGCACGGCCGTCAGCGTCAGTGCGCGCCTCAACGGAGACACCGCCGAACTACGAGTGGCGGATACCGGCCCCGGCATCGATCCAACGGTGCTTCCCACGGTCTTCGAACGCTTCGCTCGCGGCGACACCTCCCGGTCGCGCATCGCCGGCAGCACCGGCCTCGGGCTCGCCATCGTGCAGGCGGTGGTGACCGCCCACCACGGAACGGTCAGCGTCGAGAGCGAGCCGGGGTCGACGGTGTTCACCGTGCGCCTTTCGGTCGCCACCGGCTGACTGGCAGACTGGGGCCACTCGAATAAGAAGGTCCCCATGCGCTTGCCAATAGCCGTGGCGGTCATCGCACTGACCCTGGGTGTGGCGTCGCCTGCCGCAGCCGACGGCGTGCCCGTCGAGGTCTCTCAGTATGTCTCTGGCGGCCTCATCGACGACCTCAACGAGTTCTACGGACCGGGGCAAGATGGCGCCGGTCTGCTCTTCACCAACTCGACGACCACCGGCGCGCCCGTGCGCGTCTTCGGATTCACCCCGGGCGCCGATGTCGACCCTCCGGTGCGCCGCCTCAACCGCTGGGTCAGTGTGATCGCGATCGATGAGAAAGTCGTCGGGCTCGCGACGCTGTCGATCGAGCCGCGATCGAACACCCCGCAGCTCGACCTCTATCTCGCGAGCCCCGAACTCGGCACCGTCGTCGCCGCCCTGCCCGACACGGCGCAGCTCGTCAGCGATCCCGACCGCGATGCCTGGTTCAGCCTCGACGGCACCACGCTGACGCCTCTCGTGGCAGGAACCTCTGGCGTCACCCTGCCCACCACCGTCGCCGCGTACCGCACCACCCTCACCACAGGGGATGCCGCCCCCACCCCGGCAGGACCCCCTCGAGCACTCATCGCGGTCGGCCTCATTCTCGCGGGCCTGGTCGCGCTGCTCGCAGTGGAGCGCTTCCTGCCGTTCTGGCGCCGCCGCCCCGTGCCGGAGGTTGAGCCCGACGAAACCCCCGCGGCCGCGATTGCGCCCGAGCCGGTTGCGAAGCCGCGGGTGCCTCGCATAAGGCCCCCGGCATCCCGCTGATTGCGTCACCTCGACGCACGCGGCGGGCGGGATTCGCGAAACTCAGGCAGATCACGTACTCTTATCGGAGCCAAAGACCGCTGGTCTTCGCTGTGCGCAAGCAGAGCGAACGAAGGTTGCGAAAGCAACGCCCGCGCAGGTGTGTGAAGGTTTCTCTCGGTCAAACGAGAACAAAGCTCCGTGCAACTGCGCCGGAGCTATTTGTGTTTAATACCGCGCCGCCGCTACTGCGGCGTGGGGCACATGCTCCGGCACGTCCCAAGCGATAACAATCAAGGAGTGTCATGGCGAACAAGGAAGCATCGGTCGCCGAGCTTACGGATCTGTTCCGTAACTCGACCGCCGTTCTGCTCACCGAGTACCGCGGACTCACTGTGGCTCAGCTCAAGTCGCTGCGCCAGTCAATCAGTGCGGACGCGACCTACGCCGTCGTCAAGAACACGCTCACGAAGATCGCGGCGAACGCAGCTGGTATCAGCTCGTTCGACGACCAGCTTGCTGGTCCGTCCGCGATCGCTTTCGTTCACGGTGACCCTGTCGCCGTAGCGAAGTCGCTGCGTGATTTTGCCAAGGCAAACCCTCTCCTCGTCGTGAAGAGCGGTTACTTCGACGGTAACCCGCTCTCTGAGGCAGAGGTCAAGCAGCTCGCTGATCTCGAGTCCCGTGAAGTTCTGCTCGGCAAGCTTGCCGGCGCCTTCAAGGCCTCGCTGTTCGGTGCCGCTTACATGTTCAACGCGCCCCTCGCGCAGGCGGTTCGCACCGTCGACGCGCTGCGCGAGAAGCAGGACTCCGCGGCGTAAAGCCCCGCGGTTACGAGAACTAGAAATACAAGGAGAAAATCATGGCAAAGCTTACGAGCGACCAGCTCATCGAGGCATTCAAGGAGCTCACGCTCATCGAGCTCTCTGACTTCGTCAAGAAGTTCGAAGAGGTCTTCGAGGTCACCGCGGCCGCCCCCGTTGCAGTTGCTGCAGCCGGTGGCGGAGCAGCTGCTCCGGCCGAAGAGGTTGAGGAGAAGGACTCGTTCGACGTCGTCCTCGAGTCGGCTGGCGAGAAGAAGATCCAGGTCATCAAGGAGGTCCGTGCACTGACGAACCTCGGCCTCGGCGAGGCCAAGGCCGTCGTTGACGGCGCCCCGGCCACCGTGCTCGAGGGTGTCAACAAGGAGACCGCCGACAAGGCCAAGGCTCAGCTCGAAGAGGCTGGCGCCACGATCACCCTCAAGTAGTTGTGAGGGCCCGATCGGGCTTGTAGTACTCAAGGCCCCCATCCGTTCTGCGGATGGGGGCCTTTCCTCATTGGGGCGCCGCCGTGCTGCCCCGCACGTCGAGGTCGACCGCGACGGTGAAGTGCTCCGAAGAGAAGTCGAGCTGTGGCGTCGTCAGCTCGTCGAGAATGAGGCTGACCGCCCGAGCGCCCTGCAGCCCCGGCTGCTGGCGCAGGGTCGTCAGCGAGAACATCGCCGCGTTCTCATGGCCGTCGACACCGATGACGGACAATGCGGATGGCACCCCAACCCCCAACTGTCGCGCCGCCGTGATCGCCCCGAATGCAATCTCGTCGCACCCCGCGAAGATCGCGGTCGGGCGCTCGCGCGGGTCGGCGAGCAGCTGCAGAGCGGCCGTGTAGCCGCCCTCCATCGAGTAGTCAGTTGGCACGTAGCTTTGCAGAGCGCCGAGGCCCGCCTCGGACATGGCTCTGCGGTAGCCGTCGAGTCGCCGGGCGTGGGTGGTGAAGTCCATCTGCCGGTCGAGGGTGCCGCCGAGGTGAACGATGCGGCGATGCCCGAGTGAGATGAGGTGGGTCGTGGCCAGATGGCCTGCCGCCTCGTCGTCGATGCTCAGGGTCGAGATGCCGTCAATCTCACCGCCGATGCCGACGATGGGCTTGGCGAGGTTGTGCAGCAGCTCGACCTCGTGGGTGTTGAGGGCGATGCCGACGGCGATGACGGCATCCACTCGTTTTCGCACCAGAAAGTAGTCGAAGACGCGCCTGCGGTGCTCCTCGTCGTCGCGCAGCCGGTAGAGCGAGAGGTCGTAGCCGGCATCCATGAGGGCGCCCTCAATGCCCTCGAGCACCTCGCCGAAGTACCAGCGGTTGACGAAGGGGATGACCACGCCGACATTCTTCGTGCGCCCGGTCACCAGGCTGGCGGCCGTGGTCGAGGCCACGAAGCCGAGCGAGGCAGCGACCTCCACGACCTTCAGGCGCGTTTTCTCCGAGACGTAGCCGCTGCCGCTGAGGGCGCGGGAGACCGTCGACTTGGAGACGCCCGCGGCTTTTGCCACGTCGGCGATACCGGCCACTTCACACCCCATCATGCTCGTGAGCCGTCACGCAAACGGTTTCAGGTTTCGTCGCGCGGCGGATTGTCGCCAAGGGTACCCCAGCCAGCGCTATCAGGAAACTGTGACCATTACGGGGGTAGAAACCCTTGCCTATCGAGGGGGCGCGAGTTAGCTTGGGGATGTGGAACCGGTTCCCGAAATCACGGGATCCGCGTGCCAAGCACCAGCAACCACAGACCTCAAGGAGGAGGATTCATGCGTTCGACCATGCATCGCCGGGTACTGATCCCGGTCGCCGCGGCGGCAGCAGTTGCACTCGGCCTCACCGGCTGTGTCGGCGACGAAGCAGCCGACACGTCAGACATCGACTGCTCGCCATACGAGTCGTATGGCACCTTCGACGGCGCGGAGGTCTCGATCTCCGGCACCATCGTCGAGGTGGAGGCCGACCGCCTCAACGCGTCGTGGGCCGACTACGCGGCCTGCACCGACACCAGCATCGACTATCAGGGCACGCAGGAGTTCGAAGCGAACATCCGCACTCTCGCCGAGGGTGGCAACCCGCCTGACCTCGGCATCTTCCCGCAGCCCGGCCTCTTCGCCGACATCGCGGCGGGTGGCTTCTTCGCGGCAGCTCCCGAGGCTGTCGAGGCCAACGTCGACGAGTTCTGGGCAGAGAGCTGGAAGTCGTATGGCACCGTCGACGGCACCTTCTACGGTGCACCGCTGATGGCCAGCATCAAGGGATACGTCTGGTACTCGCCGGCAGAGTTCGCCGACAAGGGCTACGAGGTGCCCACCACGCTTGAGGAGCTCGATGAGCTCGCCGCAACCATTGCTGACGAGGGCGACCACAAGCCGTGGTGCGCAAGCTACGCCTCCGACGCAGCGACCGGCTGGCCGGTGACCGACTGGATCGAGGACTACGTGCTGCGCGAGCAGGGCCCGGAGTACTACGACCAGTGGTACAAGCACGAGATCCCCTTCAACGACCCGGGTGTCGTTGAGGCGTTCGACGCGGTCGGCGACATCCTCAAGAACGAGGACATGGTCGGTGACGTGACCGCCGGTCTCTCCATCCCCTTCGGTGAAGGCGGCCTGCCGATTCTCGACGGAACCTGCTCGCTGCACCACCAGGCCTCGTTCTACGAGGGCTTCTGGGGCGACGGCGTGACGGTTGCCCCCGACGGCGACGTCTTCGCGTTCCTGCTGCCTCCCGTCAACGCCGATGACCCGGTTGCGGTCACCGGTGGTGGCGAGATCGTTGGAGCCTTCTCCGACGAGCCCGCAGTGCAGGCCTTCCAGGCCTACCTGTCGAGCGACACCTGGGCCAACAACCGAGTGGAGCTGGGCGGTGTCATCAGCGCGAACAGCGGTGTCGACGCCAGCCTCGCATCCAGCCCGCTGCTGGAGCAGAGCATCGAGATTCTGCAGAATCCTGACAGCATCATCCGCTTCGACGCATCTGACCTGATGCCCGGTGCGGTCGGAGGCAACTCCTTCTTCAAGGGGATCGTCGACTGGATCGGTGGCGAGAGTAGCCAGTCCGTCGCAGACAAGATCGAGGCGAGCTGGCCCACCAGCTAGCTGCCAACCCATCGCGGGCGGGGTCGGTTCATCCGGCCCCGTCCGCGCTCCCTCCACTTCAGCGTCGAAGGAAGGAGTCGGCCTGTGAGAACAGTCGACCTCATTGAGAAGATCGTGCAGGTGGGCCTCGGGCTCGCCGTGTTCGTGGCCGTCATCGGCCTCATCCTGTTTCTCGCAGACAAGGCGCCGAAGCGGGCAAAGGATGTCGTTCAGCTCGTCGTCTTTCTCGCGCCGGCCATAATCCTGCTGGCCATCGGCCTCATCTACCCCGCGATCCGCACGAGCATTCTCGCCTTCAGCAACAAGGCCGGCGACCTCATCGGCCTCGATAACTTCGCCTGGATCTTCACTCAGCCGGATGCCGTGCGCGTCGTCATCAATACCCTCATCTGGGTCGTCTGCGTGCCTCTCATCTCGACCATCGTCGGGCTCTCCTACGCGATCTTCATCGATCGGTCCCGCGGAGAGAAGTTCTTCAAGGCCCTCGTCTTCATGCCGATGGCTATCTCGTTCGTCGGTGCTGGAATCATCTGGCGCTTTCTCTACGACTACCGCCCGGCTGAGCGCGAGCAGATTGGCCTGCTCAACCAGATCGTCATCTGGCTGGGCGGTGAGCCGGTGAAGTGGCTGCAGACGGAGCCGGTGAACACCTTCCTGCTCATCATTGTGATGATCTGGATCCAGACCGGATTCGCCATGGTCGTGCTCTCCGCGTCGATCAAGGGCATCCCCACCGAGCAGGTCGAGGCGGCGCAGCTGGACGGCACGAACGCCTGGCAGCGCTTTCGCAATGTGACGCTGCCAGGCATCCGCAGCTCGATCGTCGTGGTGGTCACGACGATCTCGATTGCCACGCTTAAGGTCTTCGACATCGTGCGCACGATGACCGCTGGCAACTTTGACACGAGCGTCATCGCCAACGAGATGTACACCCAGGCCTTCAGGGCGAACGAGCCGGGGCGCGGTGCCGCACTTGCACTCGTGCTCTTCGTGCTCGTGCTGCCCATCGTTATTTACAACGTGCGCGTGCTGCGCAAGCAGAAGGAGATCCGATGACCTCGACCCCCGTGGTTGCGCCACTGCCCACAACGAAAACCCAGCGGGTGAAGCGCCGCCTGACCTCGCGCGGCGCGACGATCGTCTCGCTCGTCATCGCCGTCATCTGGACGCTGCCGACCTTCGGCCTGTTCATCTCGTCGTTCCGTCCGGAGGAGGAGATCAAGGCCAACGGATGGTGGACCATCTTCTCGAACCCCGGCTTCACCCTCGAGAATTACCGAGAGGTGCTGCTCTCGTCGTCCGCCTCGTCGCCGCAGCTGGGGGAGTACTTCGTCAACTCGTTGGCGATCGCGATTCCGGCGACGGTGTTTCCGCTGGTGCTCGCCGCGATGGCTGCCTACGCCTTCGCGTGGATCAAGTTCCGCGGCTCTGGCGCGCTGTTCGTCTTCATCTTCGCGCTGCAGATCGTTCCGCTGCAGCTGGCACTGATTCCGCTGCTGCAGATCTTCAGTGGAGTGCTGCAGCCCTTTCAGGAGTCGGTCGGCGACGCCCTGAACATTCCGACCAGCAACTACCTGCAGATCTGGATCGCGCACACGATCTTCGCGCTGCCCCTGGCGATCTTCCTGCTGCACAACTTCATCTCTGAGATTCCAGGTGAAGTGATTGAAGCGGCCCGCGTGGATGGCGCCAGCCACGGCCAGGTTTTCTTGCGCATCATCATCCCGCTGGCGATCCCGGCGCTCGCGTCGTTCGCGATCTTCCAGTTTCTCTGGGTGTGGAACGACCTGCTCGTCGCCCTGATCTTCTCTGGTGGAACCTCCGAGGCAGCCCCGCTCACGCAGCGATTGGCCGAGCTCACCGGAAGCCGCGGGCAGGAGTGGCAGCGCCTGACCGCCGCCGCCTTCGTCTCGCTCGTGGTGCCGCTCATCGTGTTCTTCTCGTTGCAGCGATACTTCGTGCGCGGCCTGCTGGCGGGGTCGACAAAGGGGTAGTTCTTCGCCGGTTGACCTCCCGCGGCGCTGCGCAGCGGCCCGTATGGTGCGCTGCGCGCCGGTGCCGGTGCCGGTGCCGGCGCCGGTGCCAGCGGCGGCCGGTGCGGCGGGTGCGGCGGGTGCGCGAAAACCAAATCCCACTTGCGCGTCAATTGACGCAAAGCTCAAGCAAGCCGGGGCAGCTGTAGTGATCGCGCGCAGACGCGACCGCCTCGCGCTGCTGCGTGACGCTCGCGAGCGCAGACGTGACACCCACGCGCCCTTGTTTCACTTGGGCGTCAATTGACGCGCAAGTGGGATGTGCGAAACGCAGGTGCCGTCAGCCCACAGCGCAACCCCGGCGCGAGGTCTGAGCAAACAGTTACCCTGAGGCAATGAGTATGGGCGGCAGCCAGACGGGGCGGTACGGCAAGGTGCGCACGAGAATCTCGAGCAATGACCCCGAGGCGCAGCGAGCGGCGAACGCCGAGGCTCCAAAGATTCCCGACCTGCTGAAGCGCATCGGCGGGCTGTTCGCTCCGCACAAGAAGGCGCTCATCGTCACCATCAGCCTCGTGCTGGTCAGCGCGGGTCTCAGCGTGTTCCCGCCGCTGCTGACGAAACAGGCTTTCGACCTCGGGCTGTTTCCCGAGGGCGGCACCCCGAATATTCCTGTGCTGTTCGAGCTCGTCGGCCTCATGGTCGCACTGTGGATCGCCTCGGCACTGCTGGGCGTGTGGCAGACCTGGCTGACGGCCAACGTGGGTAACAAGGTGATGGGGGCCATGCGCATCCGTCTCTTTGGCCATCTGCAGGCCATGGAACTCGCGTTCTTCACGCGCACGAAGACGGGGGTGATTCAGTCCCGGCTGGCGAACGACGTTGGCGGCGTCGCCGGCGTGCTGAGCAACACCATCTCGAGCGTCATCGGCAACACGGTGACGGTGATCGCGGCGCTGGTGAGCATGATCCTGCTCAGCTGGCAGCTGACCCTCATCGCGATCGTGCTGCTGCCGGTGCTCGTCATAGCGCAGCGTCGGGTCGGGCAGGTGCGAGCGCGCATCGCGACGAAGACGCAGGAATCGCTGAGCGAGATGACGGCGATCACGCAGGAGGCGCTCAGTGTGAGCGGCATTCTGCTGGCCAAGAGCTTCACGCAACAGAAGGCCGAGACGGCCCGTTACACCGCAGAGAACGAGAACCAGATCGACCTGCAGGTGCGCCAGCAGATGAGCGGCCAGTGGTTCTTCGCGATGGTCAACATCTTTCTCAGCATCATCCCTGCGATCATCTACCTCGCCGCTGCTTACCTCATCGGCGACGGCGTGACCGTCACCGCGGGAACGATCGTCGCCTTTACGACCGTGCAGGCGCGGCTGATGTTCCCGCTCATGGGGCTGCTGCGCGTCGCCCTCGACCTGCAGACGTCGAGCGCGCTGTTCGCCCGCATCTTCGAGTACCTCGACCTCACACCCGCGATCACCGACAAGCCCGACGCGAAGCTCGTCAACGACAAGGACCTCGGACGCGTCGCCTTCGACAACGTCGTCTTCCGCTACCCAGATGCTGGCGAGGCAACCCCCGCCACCCTGCGCGGCGTGAGCTTCGAGATTCGCCCCGGCCAGTTCGCGGCCTTCGTCGGACCCTCCGGCGCGGGCAAGACGACGGTCAGCTACCTGATCCCTCGCTTGCACGATGTGACCAGCGGTCGGGTTGTCTTCGCTGGCGACGACGTGCGCGACCTTGAGCAAGACAGCCTCGTGCGCAACATCGGCATCGTCAGCCAAGAGACCTACCTTTTTCACGCCACCATCGGCGAGAACCTGAGATACGCCAAGCCGGATGCGACCCAGGCCGACCTGGAAGCCGCGGCGAAGGCCGCCAACATCCACAACACCATCGTCTCGTTTCCCGAGGGCTACGACACCGTCGTTGGCGAGCGCGGCTACCGTCTCAGCGGCGGAGAGAAGCAACGCATCGCCATCGCCCGCGTGCTGCTCAAGGACCCGGCGGTGCTGATTCTCGACGAGGCGACGAGCGCCCTCGACTCCATCGGCGAGCGGGTGGTGCAAGAGGCCCTCGACACGGCGAGCCACGGGCGAACGACCATCGCGATCGCGCACCGACTGTCGACGGTCGTCGCAGCGGACGTGATCTTCGTGGTCGCAGACGGCGGCATCGTCGAGAGCGGAACGCACGCCGAGCTGCTCACGCAGGGCGGCGTCTACGCCGAGCTCTACGAGCAGCAGACGAGCTAGTACCGCGCGAGTAGCGCCGTCATGTACTCGATCTCGGCGGACTGCGACGTGATGATCGTCGTGGCGAGCTGCCGCACGACGCGCACGTCGGTGCGATCGAGCACAGCTTGGGCCATGTCGACAGCGCCCTGATGGTGGGCGATCATCAGCTCGAGAAAGAGCTGGTCGGCATCCGCTCCGCTCGCGGCCTGAAGTGCGGCGATCTGCTCTGCGGTGGCGAGTCCGGGCATCGGGTCGCCGGGTGAGTGAGCGCCCTCGGTGCCGTGGTCGTGGCCCTCGCCCTGCAAGGTGGGGCGGGTCATCCATGTCATTGCGGGTTCGGCAGGTGCCTGCGGCAGCTGCCACGAGTTGAGCCAGCCCTGCATCTGCCCGGACTGGTTGGACTGCGTGGTGGCGATGTCGTAGGCGAGCAGGCGAAGGTCGGGGTCATCCGTCTTGTCGCGAATGATGTAGGCCAACTCGACGCCCTGGTTGTGGTGCGTCTGCATGTCACGGGCGAAGCCGGCCGCGGCGCTCGTGGTCGAGGGCGTGCTGACGAAGCCCGTCGACAGACGCCCAATCGCGAAGGCGCCGATGCCGACGAGAACGACGGCTAGCGCCGCCGCGATGAGGATGCGGCTACGAGACTTTTCCGGGGCCATCGATCGCTCCCGTGCACAGTGCACCCGGCTCCGGAGCCTCGGGCGAGAGCCAGAACTTGTCGATGAAGTCACCGAGGCGCTCGTCGTTCACACCCTCGAGCTGCACCTGGGCGCCCCACGCGGATGCGACGACCGGAGTGGGCAGGCCGGGGTACGGCGACACGATGATGTAGGTGTCGGGCACCTTGTTGACGAGTGAGTCGATGTCACCCTGGCTGAGCGCGGCGGGGTCGTAGGTCACCCAGACGGCCCCGTGCTCGAGAGCGTGCACGGCGCGTTCACTCTGCTGCGGCTCGTTGTACACACCGCAGTTGAGCCAGCCGGCCCAGTGGTCGCCACCGGCGGGCGGGTTCATGTCGTAGGCGGTCTCGTAGTCGACGTTCGGCGCGGGGGTGACGGGCGTGCCGTCGGCATTGACGTCAACGTGGCCGCCGCCCGTGATCGCGGGGTACTCCTTGAGGCCCTCGATGGTGATCGTCGCCGGGTCGGGCTTGGGCACGGAGTTGACCACGACAACGGTCACGATGAGACCGAGGACGGCAACACCGCCGGCGATACCGGCGATCCAACCGATGCGGCGGTTGCGGCGCTCGCGAGCCTGCTGCTTCTTGAAGGCCTCAACCTTCTCGAGCCGGCGCGCTTCGCGCTCCTGCTTGATGGTCTGTGCGGACTGCTGTGTGTTCTTTGCCATGTCGATGCAATTGTATGGGAGGGGCCCGCGTAACGCTGAAAAGGCGCTGGTAGATTGGCACGATCATGAAGTACGCCAACACGGTTCTCGACCTCATCGGCAACACCCCGCTCGTGAGGCTCAACAGCGTCACTGCCGGGTTGGCCCCGACGATTCTTGCGAAAATTGAGTACCTCAACCCCGGCGGGTCGTCGAAAGACCGCATCGCCAGCCGCATCATCGACGCGGCAGAGCGTGAGGGCAAGCTCAAGCCCGGCGGCACGATCGTCGAGCCGACGAGCGGCAACACCGGCATCGGCCTCGCCCTCGTCGCCCAGCAGCGCGGCTACCGGTGCGTGTTCGTACTGCCCGACAAGGTCGGTGAAGACAAGCGCAACGTGCTGCTCGCTTACGGCGCAGAGATTGTCGTGACCCCGACATCGGTCGCCCCAGAGAGCCCCGACTCTTACTACTCGGTGAGCGACCGCCTCGCCCGCGAGATTCCGGGCGCCTTCAAGCCCGACCAGTACAGCAACATCAACGGACCGCTCAGCCACTACGAAACGACCGGTCCAGAGATCTGGCGCGACACCGAGGGCAAGGTCACGCACTTCGTCGCCGGCGTCGGAACCGGCGGCACGATCAGCGGGGTGGGCAAGTTTCTCAAGGAGCAATCCGGCGGCAGCGTGAAGGTCATCGGGGCCGACCCGGAGGGGTCGGTCTATTCCGGCGGCACGGGTCGCCCGTATCTCGTCGAGGGCGTTGGTGAGGACTTCTGGCCGACCGCCTATGACGGCTCGGTTGTCGACGAGATCATTGCGGCATCCGATGCCGAATCGTTCGATCTGACCCGCAGGCTTGCGCGTGAAGAGGGACTTCTCGTGGGCGGCTCGAGCGGCCTCGCCGTTGCCGCTGCCCTCAAGGCCGCAGAGTCCCTGACCGCAGACGACGTGATCGTCGTGCTGCTGCCCGACGGCGGCCGCGGCTACCTCGGCAAAATCTTCAATGAGAAGTGGATGCAGAGCTACGGATTCACGCAGCTCAACGAAGAGAAGACGGTCGCCGACCTCGTTCGCTCGAAGGACGGCTCGCTGCCCGCCCTCGTGCACGTGCACCCCAGTGACACCGTGCGCCACACGATCGACAAGATGCGCGAGTTCGAGGTGTCGCAGATGCCGGTGCTCACCGCCGAGCCGCCCGTCGTCATGGGAGAGGTCGTTGGCAGCATCGACGAGAAGACCCTCGTCGACGCGGTGTTCAGCGGCCGTGCCCAGCTCACGGACCCGCTCAAGGAATTCGTCGGCGCCCCCCTCGGTTTGATCGGTATGCACGAGTCGGTGGGCAACGCTCGCACCGCGCTCAGCACCGCCGACGCCCTGCTCGTCGTCACCGATGGCAAGCCCGCGGCCGTGCTCACGCGCTCCGACCTTCTGACGTACCTCTCCGAATAGAAAAGAACCACCCTTGTCATCTGAATACGGCTTCGAGACTCGCGCGATCACGGCGGGCCAGGCCTTCGACCCGACCACCGGCTCGGTCGTTCCCCCCGTCTACCTGACGACCACCTTCGTACAGGACGGCATCGGCGGCTTCCGCAACGGCTACGAGTACGCCCGCGGCGGCAACCCCACCCGCGACTCCCTGCAGGAGCTGCTGGCCTCGCTCGAGGGCGGCACCAAGGCCTTCAGCTTCGGATCCGGCCTCGCCGCGGAGGACGCCATTCTTCGCGCGCTGCTGCACCCCGGCGACCACGTGCTCATGGGCAACGACGTCTACGGTGGCACCCACCGGCTGGTGAACCGCATGTTCGTGCCGTGGGGTGTCTCACTCTCGACCGCTGACTTCAGCGACCTCGACGCCGTGCGCGCCTCCATCCGCCCAGATGCCACCAAAATTCTCTGGGTCGAGACCCCGAGCAACCCGCTCATGAAGATCAGCGACATCGCGGCCCTCGTCGAGATCGGCCACGCGGCCGGCGCGATTGTCGTGGTCGACAACACCTTCGCGTCGCCCTACCTGCAGCAGCCGATCGCCCTCGGCGCCGACATCGTCGTGCACTCGACGACGAAGTACCTCGGCGGTCACTCCGACGTTCTGGGCGGTGCCGTCATCGTCAACAATGAGGAGCACGCCGAGAAGATCGGGTTCGTGCAGTTCGGGGCAGGGGCGGTGTCCGGTCCGCTGGATGCCTGGCTGACCGTGCGCGGAATCAAGACGCTCGCGGTGCGCCTCGACCGTCACTCGTCGAACGCTCAGACCATCGCAGAGTCGCTCGTCGGCCACGCCAAGGTCGAGACCGTCTACTACCCCGGTCTGCCCGACCACCCCGGACACGCGCTCGCCGCCCGCCAGATGAAAGCCTTCGGCGGCATGATCTCGCTCAAGCTGCACTCGGGCGAGGCTGCGCGAACGTTCGCGGAGTCGACGCAACTGTTCCAGCTGGCGGAGTCGCTCGGCGGCGTCGAGTCGCTCATGTGCTACCCGAGCGAGATGACTCACGCCTCCGTGCGCGGCACCGACCTTGAGGTGCCAGAGAGCGTGGTGCGCCTGTCGGTGGGCATCGAGGATGTCGCCGACCTCACCGCCGACGTGCTGCAGGCACTCGAACAGGTGTAGTTCGCGTGCGCGCTCTTCTTTGAGTCGGGTCAAATTACATGTTCGGATTACCAGTTCCGTACTTTTGCCCCGACTCAATGAGGCACACTGGCGCGAATTACCGTGAGAGTGGCAGCCGACCGCGCGACGGTCGACAGTAGTCGCGACCACAATGGGCAGGTGACCGAAACCACCCACGAAGGCCGCCTTGGCGTGCTGCAGGCCTCTGCCCTGTATATCGCGGCGGTGCTGGGCACGGGAATCCTCATGCTGCCCGGGTTGGCGGCGCGGGCGGCGGGGCCGGGGTCGGTGCTTGCGGTTGTCGCCGTTCTCATCCTGTCGGTTCCGCTCGCGGGGGCGTTCGCCGCGCTGGCCTCACGCATGCCTGACTCTGGCGGTGTCGCCACCTATGTGCGGCGCGCGCTCGGTGACACGGCCGCTCGTCTGGCGGGCTACCTGTTCTTCTTCGGCGTCATCATCGGCGCGCCCGTGGTCGGCGTCACCGCGGGTCGCTACCTCGCGTCGATCTTCGGCGGTGGCCCGGTGGCGGTTGTCGTGATTGGCGTGGTCATCCTGTTGCTGCCGTTTCTCTCGAACCTCGGCGGGCTGCGTGTCAGCGGCCGGGTGCAGCTCGGCCTGACCGCGCTGCTCGTCGTCATCATCGTTCTCGTGGTTGCCCTTGCCATACCCGCGGTGGATGCCGCCAACTTCTCGCCCCTGCTGCCTCACGGCCTCGAGGGTGTCGGCCTCGCCATCTCGCTGATGATCTGGGCCGTGTCGGGGTGGGAGGCCGTGACGCACCTCGCCGCCGAGTTCAAGAACCCGCGGCGCACGATTCCGCTGGCGACGGTCATCGCGATCGTCGCGGTTGGCGCCGGTTACCTCGCGTTGCAGCTCGTCGTCATCGCGGTGCTCGGTGCCCGGGCGGGCACGAGTGACGTGACCCTGCTCGACCTGGTGGCGACGACCGCGCCCGGTGTCGGGCCGGCGATCATCGCGACGATCGCCCTCGTGGTGTGCCTCGGCGTGCTCAACACCTATGCGGGTGCGTTCGCCAAGCTCGGCTCGTCGCTCGGCCGTGACGGTGACCTGCCGAGGTGGTTTGCGAAGGGGGCGGAGCCCGGCGGCGTGCCGCGACGTGCCCTCGCCCTCACCGCGATCGTGCAGTTCTCGTACTTTGCCGGCGTGGTCGTGGTCGGTGACCTGACGCCGTTCATCCTCATCAACACCTCATGCATGGCCGCGGTCTACCTGTTGGGCATGATCGCAGCCACCCGCCTGCTCGCGAGGTTCAGCGCAGGCTGGTGGATGGCCGTCATCAGCATTGTGCTCGTCGTCGGGCTGCTGGCCCTCGCGGGCTGGGCGCTGCTGGTTCCCCTGTTCTTTGTCGTCGTATCCCTTCTAGTGAAATTGGTTAAGAAACGTGCCCCAGTACCGCGCCCACTTTGACGCCCGCATCGAGTTCTCGAACGGAGGGGACCTGACGGCGAACGGCTTCCGTCTCGACCTGCCGTCGGCGGACGCCGACGTTGCGCGCCTGCTCGTGCAGCACCTCGGGCTCGCACTGGTCTCGAAGGTCGAGCTGACGAACCTCTCCGTCGTGGAGGAGGCGCACAAGGGTTCCCGCTCGGTGATCGAGCCCGTCGAGGTCACGCCATCCCGCGTTATCGACCTCAGCCACGCCATCCGCGAGGGTCTCGTGACCTACCCCGGCCTGCCCGCCCCGGTGATCACGCCGCACCTCACGCGCGAGGACTCGAAGGGCAAGTACGCGCCCGGCACCGAATTCGCCATGGACATCATCACGATGATCGGCAACACCGGCACCTACATCGATAGCCCCTTCCACCGCTACGAGGGCGGCGCCGACCTAGCCGGTCTCGCGATTGAGACCCTCGTCGATCAGCCGGCCGAGGTGTTTCACCTGTCTGATTCCCTCGAGCGCGGAATTCCGGCATCCGTCTTCTGGGATCGTTCTCTGGCGGGCAAGGCGGTGCTGCTGCACACCGGCTGGGACAAGCACTTCGGCGAGCCCGCCTACCTCAAGGGCGCGCCCTTTCTAACAGCGGACGGGGTGGACTACCTCATCAGCCAGGGCGTCACCATGGTCGGCATCGACAGCCTCAACATCGACGACACCGAGAGCGGGGGCGAGCGCCCGGCGCACACGGGTCTGCTCGCCGCGGGCATCCACGTCGTGGAGCACCTGCGCGGCCTCGAGCAGCTGCCGCCGAGCGGAGCCCTCTTCTCTGCGGTGCCGCCGAAGGTGGAGGGTTTCGGCACGTTCCCGGTTCGGGCGTACGCGCGGTTCTAGCTGAAAGCGAAGGCGCCTTCGCGCCGCTAGTCGCGGTCGCTCTCGTTGCGCATGAGCTGCAGCTGCTGCTGCGCGACCGAGCGCACGCCCTCGAGAATGAGGGCGGAGAGCAAAGCCGCGACGCCTACCCAGAACAGCACAGAGCCGAGACGCGCTAGCGAGAGCGCCCAGTCGGCGGTGAGGTCGGCGTGCTTCCAGCCGAGGTACCCGCCGATACCGATCAACACCGGCCCGGCGACAAAGAGGAGCAAGGCGACGCCCGGCAGCAGAACGCGCGACGGTTGGTGAGGTTGAGAGTTGGTCATGTTATGAGCCTATGGTGCGCGCAACGCGGCGACAGTATCGTCGCACCATGAAACTCCTGCTCACCTCCGGCGGCATCACCAACCCGAGCATCGAGGCCGAGCTGGTGCGGCTGCTTGGCAAGCCAATTTCTGACAGCACGGCCCTCGTGATTCCGACGGCGCAGTGGGGGCATCCGATGTGCGGTCCCGCCTCGGTGCGCCGCACGGTCGTCGGCCGGCCCGAGTTCGCCGGCCTCCCCTTCGAGTCGGTAGGTTCCCTCGAGCTCACGGCACTGCCGACCATCGGCGCTGAACGCTGGCAGCCGTGGGTGCGCGAGGCAGACGTTCTGCTGGTCGACGGCGGCGACGCGACTTTTCTCAATCACTGGATGCGGCAATCCGGCCTTCTCGACCTCCTCCCGTCGCTCACCGACACCGCCTGGGTCGGAGTCAGCGCAGGCAGCATGGTGATGACGCCGCGCATCGGCCGTGACTTCGCCCACTGGTCGGATGACGACCGCACCCTCGGGCTCGTGGACTTCTCGATCTTTCCGCACCTCAACTACCCGGGCTGGGAGGACAACACCCTGGCCGAGGCCGAGAAGTGGGCTGCGGCGTTGGATGGGCCCGCCTACGCGCTCGACGACGCATCCGCGATCTCGGTGGTGGATGGCGCGGTCGAGGTCATCTCTGAGGGGGAGTGGCAGCAGCTTCGATAGGGTCGATCACATGATCACGATTCACCTGCGCTACGAGATCGACCCCGCCAAAGTCAGTGACTTCGAGCACTACGGCAAGCTCTGGATCGAGCTGGTCAACCGCGCGGGCGGAACCCACCACGGCTACTTCCTGCCGAGCGAGGGTGACTCTGATGAGGGCTTCGCGCTCTTCAGTTTCGAGTCGCTCGCCGCCTACGAAAAGTACCGCGAGTGGATGCACGCCGACCCCGACTGCCAGGCGGCGGCGAAGTTTGCGGCAGACACGCAGTGCATCCGGCGGTGGGAGCGGCGCTTCTTGACGCCGGTGTTTAGCTAGCGCCAGAGCACCGCTCTTGAAGAGCGAGGGTCGTCAATTCGCGACCGCATCCATTTGCGCCTCGTTGCACTTTCGCGCAGGCGGTAAATGCAAGAAGACGCAAATGGATGCTGGCGGCGGCGAGGCACCGAAGCGTCAAGCGCGCCCTGCAGCCGCGCGACTCCGCCGCGACATCGAGTCAATGATCACCGCGAGCAGCAGCACCGCGCCGGTAACCATGAACCGCACCGACGAGTTGAGGTTCATCAACGTGAGGCCCGAGCTGATCGACATGATCACCACGATGCCCAGCAGCGCCGAGAACGCCGACCCGCGGCCGCCGAAGAGCGACGTGCCTCCGATAACCGCGGCCGCAATCGCGTTGAGGTTGGTGTCGCCGCCGCCTGAGCTCTGATTAGCCGAAAGGCCGCGAGCAGCGGCGAGCAGGCCGCCGACGGCAGCGAAGGTGCTGCACAGAATGAACACAGAGATGTAGATGCGTCGCACGCGAATACCCGCGCGGCGGGCGGCCTCGACGTTGCCGCCGACCGCGAAGACCGCGCGACCCCACGACGTGCGGGTGAGCACGAGGTTCATCAGCACCACGAGGCCCACGAAGAACAGGAACATCACTCCAACCCCGCGCCCCTGCACCTGGCTGGGGCCGAAGTTGCGGTAGAGCAGCCAACTGGCGAGGATCAGGGCGATGAGCAGGGCACCGTTGCGCACCGCGATCGTGCCGCCGGAGGTGAAGCTCAGGCCGGCATCCCGTCGTCTGGTTCCCTGGATGACCTGGGCGATGGTCATCACGCCGATCGCGAGCACGACGACCACATAAGCGCCCCACTCGGGCAAGAAGAGCTGCTGCGCGAAGTAGACGATGCCGAGCTTGTCGCTGAGCACGATGCTGCCGTCGCCGCCGAGCAGAAATAGTTGCAGGCCGAGAATCGCGAGCAGGCCGGCGAGGGTGATGACGAAGCTGGGCACGCCGAAGCGGGTGTAGAGCAGTCCGTAGGCGAGGCCGACCGCTGCGCCGCCGACGATTGCGATGAGGATGACTCCCACCTGGGCGAGCAGGTGCAGCCACCAGGGGGCATCCGCCGGTACTGCCATCGAGAGGCTGCCGGTGGCGAGAATCGCGGCGGCGAGGCCAGACACCGAGCCGACCGAGAGGTCGATCTCGCCGAGCAGCAGCACGAGCACGATGCCGATCGAGATGGTTCCGACGGCGGCGCACTGCATCGCGAGGTTGACGAGGTTGGCACTCGACAGAAAGTTCGGGTTGATGATCTGAAAGACGATCCAGATCACGGCGAGCGCGGAGATGACCGGGAGGGACCCGAGGTCGCCGCCACGCACGCGATCGAAGAAGCCGCGCACCGCGCCGCCGATGCCGCTGTAGTGGATGAGGCGCTCATCCTGCAGGTCGGTCATCGGGCGACCGCCGCGAGGGGCGTCACCGCGGCGGTGCGTACGGGGGCAGAGAAGTCGGCGGCGCCGGTGATGGCCGCGATGATCTTCTCACTGGTTACGTCTGCCACGCGGAAGTCTCCGTTGTTCTTGCCGAGCCGCAGCACGACGATGCGGTCGGCGACTGCCTGCACGTCGGCGATGTTGTGGCTGATGAGAATGACGCCGAGCCCGCGCTCGCGGAGGCGCTCGATGAGGTTCAGAACCTCGGCGGTCTGCGCGACGCCGAGGGCGGCAGTCGGCTCGTCGAGGATCACGATGCTCGGGTCGCCGATGAGGGAACGGGCGATGGCCACGGTCTGGCGCTGTCCACCGCTCAGCGATGCGACCGGGATGCGCACCGACGGCAGCTTCGCGCTCAGCTCGCGCAGCAGGGTCCACGCACGCTGCTCCATCTCGATCTCGTCGAGTCCGCCGTTGCGGTGCAGCTCGCGGCCGAGGAAGAGGTTCGAGACGACGTCGAGGTTGTCGCACAGCGACAGATCCTGAAAGACGGTGGCGATGCCGAGGTCGCGGGCATCCGTCGGGCTGGCAATGGTGGTCGTCTGGTCGAAGAAGTCGATCGTGCCGGCGTCTTGCGGGTGCACCCCGCTGAGGATCTTGACGAGCGTCGACTTGCCCGCGCCGTTGTCGCCGACGATCGCGACAACCTCGCCCGCATAGACCTCGAGGTCGACGTTGCTCAGCGCCTGCACGGCGCCGAAGCGCTTGCCGATGCCGCGCAGTGACAGGATGCGCTCGGCCTTGTCTGCCATTGCTACTCGATTCCGGCGGCCGTGCACGCGGCCGCGTAGTCGGGGGTGCAGATCTCTGCGACGGTCCAGAATCCGTCGGCGACGACGGTCTGCATGATGTTGTCGATGGTCACGGCAACCGGCTTGAAGAGGGTTGCGGGGGTGCCTTCGACATCCTCATCGCCGGTGACGGACTCGCCACGCGCGAGGGCGACGGCGACCTCGGCTGCCTTCTCGGCTTCCAGCCTGATGGCCTTGTAGACGGTCATGTACTGCTCGCCGGCAACGATGCGTTGGATGGCGCTGAGCTCCGCGTCCTGCCCCGTCACCAGCGGCCACGGCGTCACGTTCGCCGCTTTGAGTGCCGCGACCGCGCCACTCGCGGTGCCGTCGTTCGCCGCGTAGATGGCGCTGAACTGCCCGCTGTACTGCGTGAGCTGGCCGGCAACCCACTCCTGTGCCTTGTCGGGGCTCCAGTCGGGGGTGTCGAACTGGGCGAGAATCTCGAAGCCGCTGTTCTCGAGGGTGCTGAGCGCCCCCCGCTTGAAGTCGCCCGCGTTGTTGTCGGTCGGCGAGCCGTTGACCATGAGGATGCCGCCGGTCGCCTTGTCTTCGTTGAGCTTGCGTAGCAGCGCGGTGCCCTGCAGTGCCCCCACCTGTTCGTTGTCGAACGACACGTAGTAGGCGAGGGTGCCGCCGAGCACGAGCCGGTCGTAGCTGACGACCGGCACGCCCTGGGCGTTCGCCGAGGCGACGATGCTCACCGCGGCCGCACCGTCGACGGGGTCGAGCACGAGAACGCTGACGCCCTGCGCGAGAGCCGACTCGGCCTGGGTCTGCTGCTTCGCGGCATCCTGGTCGGCATTGGAGTACATGACCTCGAAGTTGCCGAGCTCAGCGACGCGCTCTTCAAAGATCGGGCGGTCGAACGACTCGTAACGCGCGGTCTTCGAGTCGGGCAGCAGCAGCGCGATCTTGAGCGCACCAGATTCGGGAGTGCAGGCAGCAAGCATCGAGCCCGCGAGGGCGAGCAGCGAGACAAGCGCAACGCGGCGCAGAAGCAGCTTCATGGATCAACCCGTCGCAAACGTGGCGGAACTGACCGCGCGGAAGTCGGCGTCGACCCCCACATGGTCGATGGCAAAGGCGAGGCAGCCGAGCAGCTCGGCGCGATCGCCGAGCTCACCCTGAACCACCTCGGGGAATCCGCCGAGACCCTGCAGCGCGCTGCGCTCCAGTGCGTGGCGCATGGGGGCGAGCAGGATCTCGCCTGCCTGGGCAAGCTCGCCGCCGATGACCAGGCGCTCGGGGTCGAAGAGGTTGCAGAGTGAGGCGGCGGCGATTCCGATGTGGCGGCCGGCATCCGCGATGACACGACGAGCGGATGCGTCCCCGCTGTCGGCGCGCACGAGCAGGTCGCGCAGGCGCTGCATTCCGGGGTCGTCGCGAAAGAGCTCGAGCAGGGCGGGCCCGCCGGCGAGGGTGTCGAGGCAGCCGCGGGAGCCGCAACGGCAGATGGCGCCGTTCTCGTCGATCGTGACGTGGCCGATCTGACCGGCCTTGCCTGTGACGCCGCGAAAGATGGCCCCGTCGACG